>Ga0209367_1007543_pt1 | contig 14978 bp, 8 predicted proteins | sample WorMetLIZISLAND2_FD_187412 | JGI IMG/M metagenome (GOLD analysis project Ga0209367, IMG submission 187412) | Marine gutless worms symbiont microbial communities from Max Planck institute for Marine Microbiology, Germany - Olavius geniculatus... ... | reverse complement strand
GGGGCGGTGCCCCCAAATTTCGTACTTGCGTTAACACCCCAACCTAGAGCCGCGCCACGTGCCAAAGTTTTGTCGGGCTACACCCCCTATCTCCGAAGTTATAAGCGCTCCTTTATTGCATTTTAAGCCAATTTTTGACTCTCCTTTGAAAAAAGTTGTAAGGGGGGCCCCCGTCCCCGGTGGAGGGTGCGCTAGTAAGACTTGGTCATTCTCTAGCGCGTGTAAAAATTTGGGGGCGCAGCACCCCCTAGGGGCCGAAATATGGTCTTCCAAAAAATGCGCTTCAGGGGGGTACGATTCAACATCTAACTCTCCAAGGTCACTGGACCAAACTTCACCGAACTTGTTTCGCCTAACGCAGGAGGAATCGCCATAGACGGAATGACTATCCGATTTTGAATATCTTCATCCGTTTCGGAGATATTCGTCGCCGAACTTCGAAGTCGTCCGAAATCGGGCCAAATTTTGCATGTTTTAGGCCCCTGAAATTTTTTTGGAGTCCGCGCCCCAAAATTTTGGACCGGCATTATAAGATAGGGCCTATTGCTGACCATCGTGCAAAATTTCACGCCGGTCGGCCCACGCATCTCGGAGATTTCGCGAGTGGAAAAAACATCATGCGTAAAACAGAAGTCCTTCTGAAAACTATCGTTTTCGGGCGGACTAATAAACACGCAGATATGCGTGGCACACATGCAACAGAAAGTCAATCAATGCGCAAGACAATGCATATAGGGCCTACTACATTGTCAATAAATAGCCTAAGCACGCAATATTTAAAAGCCAATCAAACTCGTGTGAAACAAAAATTAACACTGTCACTTAACAAAATTTATAATTAACATTTCAAGGCAACTATATCAGCGTTTGCAAACGTTTGACACGCATAACAGACTAAGTTATCTATGCTTGCGTACTTAGCTAGGAACTTAAGTTTTCTTCTAAGAATTACGTCTTCTGCTCTGGAGCAATTGAACACTAGCATACAGTCATTAACAACATCTGTTGACTGATTTTGAAAGATTAAAGGCGCGATAAAACGAACTCTTTGCATGTGATAAACAACACGTAAAAGTTTTGCCTGCCTTTATATATATTCCTAGATATCTTACGCTATCTGACCAAGTTATATCATAGCCCTCAATTGTACGTAATCTACTACATTGCTGATTATATGCTTGTCCAATTCTTAAACAACTGGACTTCGTAGCATTGGTGGCGTGGCGTAGTTGATAACGCGTTTCGGCTGAAACGAAGTTACTCTACGCCGGGCCCAGTTAGTACTGCGATGGGTGACTACCTGCGAGCAGGTAAACCATCTCGGTGCGAAGCCTGCCAGCTAGGTCGACTCAGCCTTCTACTCTCCGTGGGACGGTAAAATGAGCAGTAACTCATTTATATGGGTTACGGAAGGTGGTGACCTTAGTACAGCTGACTGGGGCTGCCTGGCTGGCCGCTGCATTAGCAGGCTGCACGTGGTGGCCGTGCGGCTGGCGGCTAGGTTTAGTGACGACAAGCACATTAGAGGCGTTGTACGCGAGATGCGCTATACAAATTGACACCTTTACCTTTTTTATGCAACTCAGTTCATGATCACATATGTGCAACAGCATTTGAAAAGAAGTAACAGACGGAGCAATAAGCAAAATGTCATCAGCATAAAGCAATATAGCCATACAAACATTCCTGATGTAGCAACCAAACGCACAGTTTCTGATTTTGTCAACAAGACCATCAATATATATCGCAAAAAGATAAGGAGACAACCCCCCTTGTCTAATTCCACACGACAGAGTAACAAACCTAGAGAATGTGCTACCCCATTTTACACACGTAGCACAAATAGAAAACCAATATGACGAAATAAAGATATATATTAAAATACGAACATATCGCGACGCTCAGGCACATGCGGGATTTTAGTATCCGCAGGCAGACACTTAACGTTGTCCAGTAACTGTCTCTTAGCAGCGCTCAAGTCGTCACTTTTCAGATGTTTAACTGCAGTTTTTCCGAACCTACAGGCCAGCACGTATGCACCGTCGGTCATCGTGCTATAACCCTGTACAAGCGCTTACATGCAGTGGGGTAGGTATGTCGAGATTTTAACCACACTTTCAGTGGCGTATTTAAAATAAGCATAGGCCTAGCCTATCAGCCGTAGGCCTAGGCCTATTCATCATCTTCATCATCATGTCACTAAAATAAATAGGCCTGCAGATACTCACATAAACCTGAACGCAAATCGTAGCAAAACACACATTCAATGTAGTTAAGAAAAATAAAAGTCTAATATGATATTAAATAAATTTTTGTAGGCTAAATATGCAATTGAAATCATAAATACGTAAACAGTAAATAAAATAACGTTAAGATAATTCGAGCGTACTTACGCTGCTTCATATTCGACTGGAACGGGGCTGTTAAACACAAAAACACAGTCATAAGACTAATAGCGACACTGTGATTTGACGTCGAAATATTTGAACCAGCTGCAATTCAACAGTTTTTGTTTACTGTGGACCTGTGGTTTACGCAAAACCCAACCAAATTTTGCAAGACCATAATATGTTTCCCGCCCATTTTTTTATATCGCCCCTGCCATGACACATACGAACATGCCCATAATATAGGCCTACCATGTAAATTACTAAGCAGGCTACACAGCAAACACTTCCGTCAGATAAACACACCGAATTGTATGAACCTACTTTTCTAGTGTCAAGCAGGTAAACACTTTAAAAATAGCTTACAGTACACAGTGGTTCAAAAAACGGCACAAAGTTTATGGCACCATAATTTAGTAACCGTACGTCATAGAGTCATGCGGTTTTCAGCAAAATGTTCTGAAAGAAATTCTTTACATGACTAAGGTCAGTGTTTAAATACAGCGATTAAATGTTTTGTTTTGTTTTTGCCGCTGGCAAGTGAACTATTAAAAACAGTATTACCTTCAATGTACCTTGGTCCATAAAAACATGCCACTATTATTTTTTTTCAATAGCTCTGTGAAACATCGACCGATTTCAGTAATTTTTAACATGTGACATTAAGAAGAAACTTGACGCAACGGTCTGTAGTTTTGGCCACCTCACCTTAACGCTGTCGCTACACTATCGTGTGAAATGCAGAAGTCGCAGTTTGGCCATTGACAACAATGAATTCCTACTGGGTAGTGTATGCATCGGCTCAGAAACTATTAACTGAATAGCGACAAACGCAATTGGCAATTATTATCACTCAAAAAGTCACACGTGCTACACCACGTCATCTTTATTTTAGTATATGCTTAAAATGTCTTCCTGCAGCACAAACGCAAGAGGTAGACGTTGACACCACTTGCCATCAGCACGTTCAATAATTGCATGACTCAAGCGGCCCACTCGCTGTTGATGTATCATTTCGGTTTGTCGACTTACAACTTTGAAATGAAGATGAAGTAACAGATTTTCAATGATTTTGTGGTCTCAGTAATTTTCTGAGCTGAAGCATGCACTAGCCAGTATGAATTCATTGTTGTTAATAGTCAAACTACGACTTCTGCATTTCACAAGGTAGTGTAGCAATAACCTAGGGCGAGGTGGCCAAAACTACAGACATTTGCGTCCAGTTTCTTTGTAATGTAGGATGCCAAAAATATTAAAATCGACCAATGTTTCACGGAGCTATTAAAAAAATAAAAGTGGCACTTTTTTATGAACAGCGATGTCGAGGTAATAGTGTTTTTGCATAGTTCAACTGCCAGCGGCAATAACAAAAAATGTTTAATTGCTGTATTCAAATACTAATTTTAGTCACGTAACGAATTTCTTTCAAAACATTTCGCTGAAAACCACATGACTCCATAACGTACGGTTGCAAAATTATGGTGTCATTAACTTTGTGCCGTTTTTTGGATTACCTTGTACAATGAAACATAAAAAAACTTGCAAAACATTGCAAACAGGGACGTCATTTGAGGGGGTTGAGGAATCTATGGACCCCAAGAAATTGTAATTTCAATTTTTCCCCAAGGTGACACCTGCGTGGACATCATGGGGAGTCGTCGCAACGGACCTCAGCTGTCTACGCGTCATGATGATTATGATGATGAGTCCTGTGTAAACGACTGACGACAAACTTTTGATGCCCGATTGACCTTTACTGCTCAAGATCGCACTGGGGAAGTTTACAATTTTCCTCTAGACTTTCTAGCTGAATTTAAAGGGGTCTACTTCTAAGAGGTAGAGAGGGAGGGGGAACAGAAGGAAAGCGGAGAAAAAGGGGCGGGAGGTAGGGAGAAGGAAAAAAAGAGAAAGGGAAGAAGAAAAAGATGGGGAAAAAGCGAAATTCCCAAGGATTTGCTGAAATGACGCCACTGATTGCAAACATTCACGTCCACTTCATTGAAAAATGGAAGCTGGATGCTTTCTAAAAAGCTGATGGGGGGTTAAACTGGGGAAGATTTTTCACTTGGCAAATCAACAAAACACATTCGTTTGCATTGCACACAAAAAATAAAATAAGTCGCCACTGAATCAGTTTTGAGAGCCCAAAATGTGTACAAATGCACTTCGGTCAGCCCAGGCCCCGCTGGGGAGCTTACAGCGCTTCCCAGACCCCTTAGCTGGATTTTTGAAATAGCAAGGGAAAAGAGAAGAGACAAATGAAAGGGATGGGGGTTAGTGGGACTTCATGTTCCTGCAGCGCCGATGGTGAAAGAAAACCGCATTGCAAACTTTTTAGTTGAAGGCTAACCAGTGACCACGACTTTATTGATTGGTTATTAAGCTATATAACTTACTGTTTGACGAAGTGTCTCCAGGTCAGCGATGACAGGATAACAAGAACTGAGAAAAGTAGCCCAATAGCAGCAAACGAGGACGTCAAGATAACGCTACTTATTCTGCAACACAAATTATATAATATATACCCGTTTATTAGCCGTCATTTTTGACCAATGCATGTCGTGTAGCCTATAAAAGTTTAAGTCCTATGCACACAAAACGAGCAAGCGAACGAAATAAATTAAACTGAACTAAAATCTCAGTTCAGTTCAGTTCAGTTGCGTCTAACGACTAAATGTTTGTTTGTCGACGTCTACATTGTATTGGCCTATATAGTCAACAGGAAGCGATCGGAGACCACAGACTTTTCTGTTCTGCCACCTGTCATCATAATCTCGAAGCGCCTCTGGGACAAAATATAATCTTTGTTTTGGTTTTGGTCATAAATAAGAAGTTTGTGTACGTTACTGGTTACTGTAGAATGGGACTGTGACTAAACTTGAACGTTATACGTTAGCCGAGACTGACGAATAGATGGGATCTATGTGTTATTAACGAATGGGCAAAACGAAATAGGCCTATTATTTACCAGCCTAGTCGCGTAACAGCACTGAGTGCTAAGCGCCTACTAGCTATCACTATTCTGTCTGTCCGTTCGCTTGTCTGTCTGTCACGTCCCGGTACCAAACCAAACTTAGATGAGATAGAAACTTTTGGTTTTCACTGCATGATAGTGTAAAGTCTCTGGTTTTTTGTGACCAAATTTTGTGCCGCTGCCAGCTGGATAAAAGACTATTCTCAAACGGGGGCGCAAAAGAGGGGTACCCCCTAAAATCGTTATTTTACCGATTTCGCTGACTCGTTTAGCACGAGAACAGTTGCAGATAAACACCGACTTGCTACTTATCACAACAAGCACTGCTAACAAGCTTTCCGGCGGTACCGAAATCGATGAAGTTAAATGACCTTGAATCCCCAAAATAGCGGGTTTTTAGTGAATTTTACAAATTGCGAGGCACATTTTCATAGCGCATTGCGCCGCAATTACTTAAAACTGATGTTTTTGCGCGTCTTATGAGCATTACCTCGTATATCTTTTTTAAACACTGTCATTAAGATAAACCGTTTTACGCGGCAAAAATCAAGTAAATCAACACAGCATGGAAGCAAAATGGTTTTTATTATCAAAAGTTTTAATTTTTGTTTTTAGTTGCAACAGTTATTTTATATTGTGCGCGTAATGTATAGTGTCAAACATGAAACTGCAAATTATTCGACGAAACGACTGCTAAAATTGATACTTGTATAGCAGATTTTGTAAGCTATTGTTAGCCAAAATAAAAAAAATTAAATATTACTTTTACTCTCTTTACTACTACTACTACTACTACTACTGACAGGGTGGTGTCGCAGATGTTGCGGAGACACTTGATGTAGTTGTTGTGTGGACTTCGACATTCAACCAGTGCAGTCAGCAGCATCAGAATTTCTAGGATGGCGTCGAACTGTTCGTAAATATTCTGCGATTTGTCGTTGAACTACGCACCACACGCAATGATAATCTGGCAGCGTCCTGGCAGGAAGTTGCAATTCTCTGACAAAAACTACAAACTTCCGACAGAAGAAATGCTCAGAATATCAATTGTGCCCTTACCATTTTTAACAATGGGGTTTTTATTCCCAAATGTGGCACTGTCAGGGATGTGGTCTCGGTCGAGACGTCTCGGTCTCGAGACGTACTAACGTCTCGTCTCGGTCTCGTCTCGGACAAAATCCTCAACGTCTCGGTCTCGTCTCGGTTTCGGACCGATGCGTCTCGGGTCTCGTCTCGGTCTCGGAGCAATATGTCTCGGTCTCGGCCCATTAGGTCTCGTCTCGGGTCTCTGGCCATTGCGTCTCGTCGTCGTCGAGACGCTTTGTGCAGGCGCGCGCCGTGCATACTGTAGCTGCAGAGCTCTACTAAACCAGCATGACATTTGTGGCTCAGACATATTCGTTTAGAGTATTCTACTCTTTCGTTTACTTATTTATCATAAAGCAGAATAATGTCATGTCAGTTTTTTTCGTCATGAAATGACGGTGACCTAGTCGTAATGAAGATAAAGTGTACGATGTCAGAATGAATACTATCAGCCAAATGTACACGACGTATGAGGCTATAATCAGCTGTAGTTTACTAATTTCAGTTGCTTGCAAACTGCGATAAACATAATAGCTCATGCCTAGGCCTACAGCACTGCAGTTGTAATACTTTATGGTGCAAGCCGTTAATTATTCAATGATAATTGTCAAGATGAAGTAAAAAAAACCCGCAGTATCACAAATAGAAAGCGCTTACCATGGTGCGAATTAATTAATCCGTATAATTTTTTTCACTGTCAATTGTTTCACCATATGTCAGGGAAAACGTCTCGGCGAGACGTTGAAGCTCGGGAGCTTCAAGGTCTCGGCCAGCGTCTCGGAAGCTGCAACGTCTCGTCTCGGTCTCGTCTCGGACAAAATTTTGAACGTCTCGGTATAGTCTCGGTCTCGGCTCAGAAGGTCTCGTGCACAACCCTGGGCACTGTTGAACGAAAATTTGTCGGAAAAATTTTTTTCTGACAATTTTCCGACAGGTGAAAATTTAGGCCTATTGCCTCCCCTGACCCTCTCTACCTAGAAAACTAAAAGGGCAGTCAGAGAACGCAAACCTTCGCCAAAAACGGTGTTGCCCCAGGCGAATAAAAAACCTAAACCCAACAACTGTAGCATCACCTAAATTAAATCAAGATCTATATTTCAGAACCATACAGAAAGATCGGTCGAATGTATACGTGGTATTGTTGAACCTTAGTAGAGATGAAGATGCTAAAGCGAGCGCCACATTCCTCTATTTAGCTGATAGAAACCACCACGGACGTACACAAATATTTTCCGACATTATCTCGATGCATGTGGCGACTGTAGGACTCCACAATTTGCACGGATAAGCTTCTAAGATCGGGTTACATGTTCGGAATACTGTGTCTGTAAAAGCGCAATTACATGATTTTTACGCGCGATAGCAGAATGCTTCGCGCGTCTTAGCCATGGCCTGGGCGTATATCTGTATGTCTGTCTGTCTGTCCGTCCGTCCGTCTGTTACACTCTGCGATTGTATCAAAATAGTGCAAGCTAGAATCACGAAATCTTTACCGCGAGATGCCCCACGGGCTCTAGTTTATCGTGACAAATTTTTGTGCCCCTGGGTGAGAAGATTTCCCTCAAACGAGGGCGTCAAAACGGGGCACCCCCTAAAAACATTATTTTTCCGCCATTAACTCGTATAACGTGAAAACGGTTGCAGATAGGTACATGTACGTACATGCTGCTTATCATAAAAAGTACAAGTACTGGTGACGGGCTTTTTAGATTTATCAACATCGATGACCTTGAACGACCTTGAGCCCCCAAAAATGGGTTTTTAATAAATTTGTCACAATTTTTGGCTGCAGCGCACATTTCAAGAGTGAATTGCGACGAGACGGCTAGAGTTAGACCTGGACAACCTGCGCACGAAATTTTCAGCATTTAACGCAGATTTTAGCAGTCCAAGTGCCAACCACCTAGGTTCAAGGACGCCTGCGCAGGTGGGCGTCAAAGAGGGGTATCCCTTTAAAAAGTGATTATTTTGCCGGTATTGGCTTGTCTAGCGTGAAAACAGATGAAAATGGGCACAGGCATACTGCTTATCATAACAAGCACTAGTAACGAGCTTTTAAATAGTGTTGACATTGATAACCTTGAATGACCTTGAACCACCAAAATAAAAGGTTTTAATGTTTTTTTCAACTTTCGGCTGATGCGCACATTTCAAGAGTGAATTGCACATAAATGGCTGGAGATAGACCTGGACAACCTGCGTATGAAATTTTTTAGCATAGAACGTACATTTTTAACAATCTGAGTTTCGACCTCCTAAATTCAAGGCGTCTTCCGTTTACGGAGGCCTCCCATTTGGGTATTCCTTCACAACGCACTATTATTTTATTGCATGCTGTACACGATTGCCCAGGTGGCAGTAACGCTGCTATCACGCGTCACGTGAGCTTTGCTCAAATTACTTGTTTTACAAGCGATGGCTGTTTTTTTGTAACGGTACTGAACTACGTCTTCTCTGTTGTGGAGTGCAGTAGGGAGCCAAAAAGCACATAGTACGCAAAAGTTTTCGGTGAGATAGCCCCGGGCCGGGCCCTGCTGGGGAGCTTATAGCGCTCCTCCAGATCCCCTAGCTGATTTTTGAGAAAAAAAAGTCAAAGAAATTTAAAAAGATAAAAAAGTAGAGAAAAAAAAGAAAAAAAGATAGGAAAAAAGAGGCGGAGGGAAGGCGCTAGAGCGAGATAAAGGAGATTGCTTTTTGGCGATAAGAGTAATAAACATCCTAGCACCTTATGGGCCATTCTCCCCCCCCTCCAAAAAAGTCGATCATGCTGTTACGGTTGTTATGGTATTGTGCCGTCGTTGACAACGTGCGATGCTGTTTTACTGTTACATAATTATAAACCGCTAAATAATTCAGAACGTTCTTTACCTCTGACACGGAGATGAATTTCTGGGTCGTGTTCACGACTTTCGTCAGCGATATGTTGGCGTTCTTCAAGTACTCCGACGCATCCGTCAGCGACTGCGAACATCAACATTTTTATACCAATTATCTCAGTTGTTTGCAATATTTTGATATACAATTTATATATGACCAGAACTGGATATGAACCTGATTGGGCTCTGTTCGCATAAATTTTTGCTTCCTGAAAGAAATACTTAATAGCCTAATGTTTTGAAGTTCAGATTTTGCAATGCGGTCTCCAAGTCACAGAATATCGTGCTGCTCCATGTAAACGGTAAAAATGTAGCAATACGCGAAAGAGGTCCCACTATGATGCTGCATGCTGACGACATTCTTTGGTCTGTGGGTCACTTTTTGTGAGGTCTTTGTTCGACCGAACATGCTGAACGTGTCTAAATCCGTCGCTATTTTTGTCTTAAATTACACGTAGACATTAATATCATATATAATAGCACGCACGCAATATTGCTCTTGTAATGCGCTGAGATGTTGTTATTTGATTAGTAGGCCTTAATTACTCTGTGTCTCAAAAACATCCCAAACATTTTCGATTGTAACTTGAAGTAGAACTATCAGACTCTAATAATTTTTGGCACAAATATTTGTCAGACAACTTGTCATTGAATAAATATTCAATTTCCCACCTCACCCAAAGTCTGTTTGTGCACTACACGGGGAAAACAGAACCAACGAAATATTGCTTTTTACCTAATGCAGTATTCTTGCTTAATCTAAATAACGCACAAACACATATTTTGTTAACTTTTTTGACACTTTGGTTGACATTTCATTCAACTGTTTCGTTTTTTAACTGTTTACAGCAAAATTGCTTAAATTGTAGGCGCATTGTGCGAACACAAGCATAGAGACGCTTTCCACATTTATTGACAGCAGTATCAATAATGTTCTGCTTCAGAGCAGTCCAGACTTCACCAGTCACTTCTTGAATTCATAAACATTCCTGAACGTCATCACTGCTTTATGACGATCAAATCTTCTAATCGACTGACTGTTAAAGCCCAAAGATCTTGATAGATAGAATTTATTGTTTTTTTTATTCATTTCAACATATGATTTGCTTGGTCTACTTTCCCCGGGTAGTGCAAGAGCAAATGTTGGATGAGGTGGAAACTTAAACAATCATTCCATAGCCAATCGTGTCAAAAAATATTTTAGCCAAAAATTATTGTTTTTGGTTATTAAAGTCCTATATTGTTTCTTCAAGTAACTGTTATGATCGATAATGTTTGGGATGTTTTTTCACATTTTTGCGCATTTCAACGCACATTTCGCTTGGTCTGCATTCCCTTGGTAGTGCAAAAGCAAAAATTGGGCAAGGTGGGAAACTAAGTAGTTATTTAATGGCAAGTTATGTCAGGAATTTTTACATTAAAAATTGTTAAAATCTGATAATTTTAACCTCCGCCAAGGAGGTTATGTTTTTGTTGGACTTTGTTTGTTTGTCTGTTTGTCTGTCTGTGTGTGAGCAAGATAACTCGAAAAGTTATGGACGGATCTTTCTGAAATTTTGAGGGTATGTCGGGCATGGCATAAACTATCAGTGATTCAATTTTGGGCGTGATCCGGCAGGAATCCTGGATTCTGGATCACTTTGAAATTTTTGTTACCATTGCGTTAAAGGGGACATAAGGGAACCGCTGGCAAAGTGAAGATGGTGACGCCACCTGACGAATAGCTTCGCCTTGGCGGAGGTACCTGCGGGCTACGACTGCTTTTCTAGTTCTTCAAGTTACAATCGAAAATGTCGGGGATGTTTTTTTGAGACACAGTGCAGATTGCACGCAGCTAAAAATGCTTATTTCAACTATCTGACCAGTCTGCAGGTACCGTAGTCTTTTTGACGCGCTACAACTATGCTGTACCGGCTATGGCACGATGTGTCGTTTGTCCGTCTGCCTGTCTGTTCGTCCGTCCGTCCGTAATAGATATATTGTGGCTAAACGGTGCAAAAAAAAGCATAAATTGCCATTGATCACTAATATATTAGTGATCACTAATAATAATAATATAACACGCATATTGGCTTTCAAATGACATAAAAATCATTGACCTTGGATGACCTTGAAGGGTTATAACGCATCATGGTATACCAATCGTGCGGTAATGTGGTTAAACGGTAAATCGTAGAAGGTCGGCGATGATACCATCGGATAGGACGCTGGCGACTTCCTATAGACCAGTGCTGTCCAACCCGCGGCCCACATAAATTGTAGTTTTGGCCCGGTGATTAGTCAGGTGAAATCAACTTGCAAAATTCAACAATGTTTGATGGTCTTTTGCGTTTCCAAATTTCAGAAAAATGGGCGAATTTGCGGTTTCCATTGAACATTCGGAAGCAAAAAGTGTTTCAGCTTCAGGGGGGCTTTGCCCCCCTGAACCCCCCGACCAGGGGCTCTGCCCCTGGACCCCGATAGAGGCTCCGCCTTATAGGCTCTTATAGGCTCGCACTCCGCGCGCTCGCCATGGCCCCCCTTGACTGCGGCCCGCCAGCTGGTGGAAAATTGACTAATTGACCCGCGGTGTCAAAAAGGTTGGACAGCACTGCTATAGACTGTCAATAGTAACCATGTTTCCATCTTCAGCGGTTTGGCTGCAATTTTCAATGGACAGTTTCAAGATGTACGTGTCCGTATTTCGGAAACGGTGAGAGATAGGGCCAAGGTTACTATTAATCACTACTAGTAAATGGCATACGCCTTTTCAGATGAAATGAAAATCATCAAGCTTGGATGACTCTAAAGGTCAGCACTATAACAGAAACTGTATAGGCTGTAGCGCATCTTTTCCAGCGACAGCTGGGCTTTCTTGTCTATACTTCCAGTAGGGCGATCCTGGGAGATCAGCAGGGTCAGCTAACCCCCCACATAATATTTAGACTAAGGGTCAGGTATACTATTTTGATGCTTTCTATATAAATCTTTGCGAATTATGACTTTAAAAATAGATTTTTTTCATGGGTTTATGACAAATAAATTTGTCAGTTCGTCAGTTTCTTTAAGTTTATTTCAGTTCATTTAATTTCGTTTTATTTCATTTTATTTTAGTTCAGACCTGTCGTTTTGTACGCTTCTTAACAGCTAACGGTGAAAGCGATTTGTATGCTACCTTTTTGAACGGATTCGACACTTCGTCGTTGCACTTGATGTAGTAGCGCACACTGGCTGCAACCAAACAAAATAATCCCTTACGCACTGCGCATAACAGTAGGCCTAGTATGACTTTCCACAACTGTTTGTTGCGGAAAAAACGAACCATTTTATAATACTTGTAGAGCTGCAAAATTAGCGACTAATCGCGATATTAATAGTTACAATTTTTAACAATTAACAAAATTTAAACGGTTACATTTTTGATTAAACTCATGTCACTAAAACGCATTACAAAGTAGATAAGCTCAAGGTCTATAATGACAAACATTTGACAAAAGCTGATAATTACTTCTACGTACTTTTTACGAAGAACGTGATTGGATAAAACAAAACACATGGGCATGGCCTATAGTTCCATAATAATGTTAATACAGATCTGATGTTGTCTCACTGCATTTGTGACATCTGTCAGCTGAATAACTTATAAAACTTATAAAACATTTTGTTGCAAAGTAACCACTGCTACTGTTAATTTTCAAAAACTTAACTGTTAAAAAATTTAAATCGTTACCAAATTTAAATAATTCACGTGTTTCTTTACCAATGTGAAAACAGGCGCATAAATTATACAAATTGCTGTAACGTCTAATATTGTTCACTGAACTCTGGCTAAAACTGTCGTAACAAGCTATGCAAGTTCATCGGATTGAAAATGCTGAAATATCAGCAATAACAAAAAAAAACAAAAAACGTTGTAACGTTAATGAAACCACATTGCTTAAACCTATTGAAATAATATCACAGTGTAGCACGATAGTGAGTAACACTGTTCTAAGGGCGACTATCAAAGTCAATGGTAAACACCTGATTTTGGGCACCGTAGCCCCCAAACCCCCGAATCAATCGATCTAAATTTTTACTTGGATAATTATGTAGGCGGTCTGATCGTACGTGCCAAAAATGGTACAGATCGGCCCAGCAGGGTCGGCGGGGCAAAGGGGTGAAACATAATGTTTAATTGGGTTATTTTTCTTTCTATTTTTACTTTTCTTACCAAGCTCTGGAGAACACATTTTTGGGCGTATCGCCGCATTTTTTGCACTGGATGACGTGTTTTGGTGGGGATTGATTTTCTAGGTGGTCTCAACATTCACCTTTCATATTTTCCCCCTTTAATCCCCCTAAAACCGCAAATTTTAGGCCCATTTTCGGACGGAAAAATTACGACTGAAAATGCTTAACAATGGAGATGCTCATCTAAAAACTACCCTTAATCGTCATTGTAGCCCCACCAAAGTGGCATATTGAATAGGCAATGTGGCCTCGGGAATTCCAAATATGCGGTTATTTTGGACCCCCTGCATACAGCTCACATGACACGGCGCATGCGCAGTGAACTTTTGGCCTTTAACATGGGCAGATGCAAGTTTGAGGCTTTATATCTCCCTAACGCTGCAAGATAGACGCATGATCACAATGGACCACCCATAGGAAGTCGCCCACTGCGAGTCGAATGGTCACGTGACCGATGACGTCACGTAACCCCAAAAAATTAAGGTCGTGACCCCCATTATCTTTGAGGCGCCATATCTCCGTAACGGTGCCAGATAGACGCATGGTCACAATGGATCACCCATAGGAAGTCACCCACCGCGAGTCAAATAGTCACGTGATTGGGTTGGGTCACATTATTGCTTTTAACTCATGGTTAAATTTGCTAATAAAACAGCAAATGTTAAATCTTTAAAAACTTACAGTTTACACTACTGCGTAAGGGCGACCAAGTGACACATCCAAAACAGCAGAAATCATTTTACTAGGACACAGAGTGATAGAACGACGAACTTGCTGCTCTTACAAACCCATGTGACGTGACCCCATTTAACCTTTTCCACTCTCACATTGTCTCGTGGCGAATAATCGTAGTCAATGCAAATGCAATACAAATATTTTCCAGCTGATTAAATGTACCGCTGATCCATAGCTAAAAAAGTTAAATTGGAAAAAGAGTTGAACCTTTCTTGGAAGACTGGTTATCTATGGGCATGTAGGTGTACGGTACCTTAATCACCATGAGGTGTAGGTCATTCATTCATGCAGATCGCAGGAGTCATAATTTCGTCAGTTTATCCTCACCTTGCATGTCATGAATCACTTAAATTTAACCTTTATTTTATCAACCTCAAAACTCACGAACGAACATTTCAAGATTAAGAATGAAGTCGATCCACAGTGTTTCTTGCCATACGTGTGCGCAAGGACTCTGTGTTCAATGCTTACTTCACTTGAGAAAAAAAGAACCCGTCATTCAATAACTATTGATGGTGAAAGCCTTTAGGCTTAATGTAGGGGCCTATTGGGTACTGGTTTATTACAAATTTACAATAGACGTAACTTATTAATATTTCTGCGCTACCACGCGCCTGTGATGTAACGTTAAGTCGTATGGAAATTATAGGAGTTAGAATAAACAAACTTCATTTCTGCTGAGCCGGTACAGCCAAGCAAGGTACAGTG
>Ga0209367_1007540_pt1 | contig 14986 bp, 7 predicted proteins | sample WorMetLIZISLAND2_FD_187412 | JGI IMG/M metagenome (GOLD analysis project Ga0209367, IMG submission 187412) | Marine gutless worms symbiont microbial communities from Max Planck institute for Marine Microbiology, Germany - Olavius geniculatus... ... | reverse complement strand
ATGCCAAATTTTATCTCAATCAAATCAGGGGTTTTGATTCTGTGGGGGGTCGAATTTTTGGCTTTCCCATAAGAAAGAGAAGTCGCTGTTAACACAGGGCTTGAACTACCGTTCAGCCTGTGATGATGTTGTGCCTCTCTGTCTTGCCTGTTCGTAACCTATGTATTGTACATGTACATGGCTAAACGGGACGTTAAAGCGAAAAGATGTCTGAAGAAGCAGAATGTGTGGTACCAATTCAAGCCCTCCACGACTCCTAATTTCCCCAAAAGAGGGTAGGGCCTACTGGCTGCACTCTCAGATACATTTATTGTAAAGTGTGGTCAAACCACTTCAGTTAGCGGCACAGTTACTGCTAGCAGCCTATAGGAACTTATCATTGCCTGATTCGACGGTACCGTCGCTGACCTCTTGTAGACATCTGTTCCATCAAAATAAGGATCTTCAAATTCATAATTTGCGCGGCGCATTTTGTCGAAAATGTTTTGGCGAAATGGTTACCACTAACAGACCATAAAAATTATGTTGTGTTTAATACCTCCATTGCCCACTCTATTCTCCTCACCAAAAAGAGTACTGACCATTGTCTCAAGTACAGTTGCGTCTAATGTTCTGATGATCTAGCTCCACGTACAGTAACTTATGCTGTAAATTACTGTTTTCCACTCTGTTTTAATTGCCACTCCCGTGCATTTTATTTTCATTTCTATTGCATTCCCATCCTTCGGCTAATTGTACTCCCTTTCTCGTGGAAATTTCACGAAACCCACGGAATCCCGGTCTTTTCCATTTCCATCCAGAATATCTGTAATTGAAAGTTTATTACATTTAAATAAAAAATACTGACGTTAGCGATCGTTTTACAATGCGGAAAGGGTTTTGTTGCAGACTGGTTAAAGATGCTGTCAAGTAAAGATCGGCGCTTAGTGACCAGTGCATAGTATACAACACGTCACCAATGCCTGGATATAGGCCTACAGTAGCAAAGGGCGCAAACAGTCGATCACAGGAAAATGAAAAGTAAAAATAAAACTACATAGACAACCTAGCAAAAAACTCTACAACAACACCTACTAGCCCAGGTGTGACGAAAAACAAACTATTGAACAATACCGTATGAAAAGATGGCACGATTTCCAGGCTACTAGAACAATAATACTTCGTCACGACACCGCAAAAGTAAAGTCTCTAATTATACAAACGCTACAAAGTTGCTAAGTTGTTGATTGATTGTTCCCGCCAACATGGCTTCACACCTCGATATGGCCGCACAGACTTCGCCGCTTATCGTTGCCAGTTTCGCGGGAGAACTCGACCGCGTTAGTTTACTGTTGCAGTCTGGTGCAGATGTTAATAAAGCAAACGAAAAAGGTTGGACAGCAGTGCATTACGCCTCAGCAGCAGGAAACACTGAAATAGTTCGACTGTTGCTTATTTACGGCGCAGACATAGACTCAACGACTAAGAAAAACGAAAGCTGTTTACTGTTGGCTGTGCTGAGTGGATGGACGGACACAGTTCGTCAACTTTTGTCGGCTGGAGCTGATGTAAATTTGCAACGTAAAGACGGCGTCTCTCCACTGCACGCGGCTAGTCAGATGAGACACAGTTTGGATAAGCTGGTGATCGCTGAGGTTGATATTAAAACCAACAGTGACGACACTAACGTAAAAACTAGCGACTATTCTTCTCTGCTTCACGAGGCTAGTGAGACAAGATTCACAAACACTGACATAATCGAATTGTTACTAGACAATGGCGCGAATCTTGAAACAAGAGACAAAAAAGGATTTACGCCACTGCATTTTTGCTGCAGAGGAAGGACAAATAGATGTAGTTAAATTGCTGCTTGACAGAGGCGCAGATCTGAATGCAGTGACAAACAAAAACAAAAGCTCTTTACTGAAAACTGCGCGTGGCGGACACGCCGACGTAATGCGTGTACTCATATCTGCTGGAGCTGATGTTCAGTCACAAGTTAGGCCTATTGGCGTACCTCTGTATTACACAACTAGACTGTTAAATTCTATTCACGTTTTAGAAGTGCTTTTGGAAAATGTGAATGTTGACACTGTTGACATGTCCGGCAACACACTTCTGCATGAAGCTGTACACCTAAAGGAACTGCGTGCTGCGCAGTTGCTGGTTCAACATGGGGCCAAAGTAAACGCTCAGAACAATTACGGCACAACACCGCTACACATGGCCATTAAACTTCACCAGTATGACATGATTATGTTCTTGTTGAGTCAAGATGCTGACGTTGGACTCACTGATGCCTACCGTAATACTCCGCTTCATTACGTCAACAGTGAACTGCTAAAATACGATGCATTTGCCGATTATATCACAAAAAAGTTAACTCTTAAATTTCAGAATCCGGTCACACGAAACGTGTTCGGAGTGTCTGCGATACAGCACAGTATAGCACACGGGTTGTTGGATAATCATTGTCATGGCATAAAATGTAGTACTATGTACGTGGATTGCTACGGAAATACACCACTACACCACGCGGTCGGTGTGTACGCAGAACTGGATGGATGGACGTCGATCGGATTAGGAGTGACGGTGTTTCAACAGATGTATGCTTACTAATAGAACATAAAACTGACATAAACGCTTAGAACAACGCCGGACACACGCCGCTGCACGTGGCCCGAAATATACAAGCATTACACGCTTGTTTACGACATGCGGATGAACGGAGTTTTGCGATTACAGACAAACAAGGCCGAAATTTCTGGCATTTGATGTTTATATTAGGACCTATGTACGTAGATGAAGAAACACTAGAAAAAAACACTAGATAGGTGTCTTACGTTCGGCAAATCAGATGCTGTATCCAGCGTTAATAATTTATGTAGAACTCCCTTGCATTACGCCTGCATGCGTAAATACCTAAAGGTTGACATCTCGAGACCACTGGTACAACTACGGCTAGCACTGTCTTTTATCAACAGGTTCGATGAAAAACACGTCAACAATCAGGACAAATTGGGCCGAACTGCTTTGCACTATGCAGCAATTGCCGGCAATGAGGAGTTAATAAACTTATTAGAAAAGAGAAAAGCAAATGGGACTATTCGGGACAGATTTGGAAAAACAGCCAGAGAATATCGTAATATGCTACATGCGTATGAGATTAACTTTACACATTACCATTCAACACCGCATGAACCGCATATTCCTCCATCGAGTAAGCTATTAGCAGGTGTGTCTGTTTGTATCAAGCATCGTTTTGAGTTGCCCTTTAGTGACTCCGTGCAGTATAAATCACAGATGCGCAGAATATTCCAAGACGCAAGACTATCTGTTGATGTAACATCATACGTGCAAAATATCTATCATGGATGTCGATTCAACTACTCCGACTATTTTTTGGATTGATTAAAGCTAATAAATATGTGTCTATACAAAAGAAAAGCACTTAAACTGCCGCATGTGCAGTTCGATCGAAAACCGTGTTTGCTGCTATTCAGAACCGTGTGAGAAAAGCCATGGAACACTTAGCGCAAAAGATATCTGAAGAAGACGATCGATTTGCTTGTAAAGTTTTTCCTGTAGGAAGCGCTCACGAAGGAACGAAAATCGGATGTTGTGATGAGTTCGATTATGATTTCGTGTTGACCAAACTAAGCGGAAAATGCAAAACCATTTGTTCGCCAGAATCTCCGCCGGGTTTTGTACTCGTAAAAGCTGCAACACCAGAGTACGACGAAGATCTCTTCAACGAAAACGGAACTCTAAACACGAGAATGGCGAAGCTGAAGTTTGAAGTTCTGGTAAAGCAAGTTTTGTCGTCGTCAGAGTTCTGCGAAGCGACTGCATTTGAGGTCAAAGATAAGTATTTTGATGTACATGACATTTTGCCAAAGCCATTCATTAATGTAAACATGATTTTTACACACCCAGTGGACGGATATCATGTGATGCATCGTGTCGCAGTTGATATCGTTCCAGCATTACGAATCAACGACTGGTGGCCAGAAAACGCACGCAGACAAGAACTCTGTCAGAAAGGCGAATGTCTGATTGTGTTCATACAGCCACAGGACAAGTATCCATGGGTTGGCTGGATAGAGCCCCACGGATTTATAGCGTTTGCTCGAGCAGAAAGCAGACTGCTGCGTGAATGTCCTCAAGTCGTCAAAGCTGCTTACATGATTGTCAAGCTGATGTCAAAACATTGCTATTTTAGACCTCTGTTTTCGTCTCACGTGATAAAGACAACGTTGTTGTGGTGTCTGGATGACGCCGGTTTTAGCAACTGTTCATCAGATAACAGTGATGAGGTTAACGGGGACGAGCTGCTGCGTTTAGTGCAGAATATCTTACGACGTTTGCTGTGTTTTGCGGCACAAGATTACGTTCCATCTTTTTTCATGCCCAAGTGCCATCAGAAAGTCTGGCTCGAAGAACAATATCTCAAACAGTTTCACGCAAATCTCTATAAACGCCGACTGACTTACAAGGATCTCTTCAGCATGAACGAACAACAGCTGCACGATAGACAGCTGAAAAAAATTAAGGACATGTTTATAAACAGTCACGCCATGTACTGGTCGGTGTTGTCAGACACAGATGAACTTGAGTTGTTTGTTTCGTCTACTATTAATCCGCTTTACGAGAGCAGCTATGACTTAAATCTGTGCGTTAGCGTTTAGTTGCACTGTCCGCGAATTAGCTTAGCCTAATCTGTTAGCGGCTTCTTAACTGCTACGATGGAAAATATACCCATTGACGATGACTATAACAGGCCTACAAGCGTCAATGATTGTATCATTTTTTACTACTAATACATTTGGCGTCCGCTTGTGTTCGTCTTGATTTAATTGTCCAGTTCACTAATATACTATCGTCGGGATTTTGTGGGGATTTGTAAACCCATACATTTTTTAACACCGGCACTGAAAAGTCTTGGTCTTGGTCTTGGTCGTGATGCATGGCAGTCCTAATCGGCCGCAATCTCTGGCGTATTTGGGACACCTCCTTTGATAAGACAACGCCAATATTTGTCGTTATCTGCATTTTCAATTCAAAAATCGGAAAAAAATTTCAGCTTTTACTGAACTTTATGACTCTAAGTATTTTTGTTTCAGAAAGGCTTTGCCTCTTGACTCCCTAATTAGTTCAATGCTGCTAAAAAAAACTACATTTTTTCTTTAGTTTTATCGTAAATCGCTACCACTGTCGTTATAACGCAAACTGGCATTGCGGCTACAGACTCAACGTTCAGATATTATGGTTTATGCCAGTCCTTAACCGCAACGAATATGTAGGCCTAGCCGTATGTGTAAATACGGTCATGATGTTGATCAGATGACACTGACCGCTGGTAAAATTAAACATATATTATGAGACAGTTTTACTTGCACTGTTTTAGTATGATTTTAGGTTGCTAGTTTTAATGTACAGGGTGCGGCAAAAAGTGGACCCCTAAAATTTTTTCCTGTTTTCTCAGCAACCGTTTGGGATTTTAGCTTAATGTGAAGTTCTGCAGCTTTATTTACCAAAACTTGCTACATCTAACTGCCGAGTAAATTGTGATTTTGTTAAAAAAACGAAGAAGTTATAAACTTTTTAACATGACCGTCTACCGATTTTTAGCATTAAAAAAGTTGAAGCTAAAATGCTGTTAAAGTTTCAAAAACCGGTTACCATGTTACTGTCGATAACGTCACAGTGACGTTTTGATAAACAATAATTTATTTTGTTTATAAATTATTACTTAATTATCGTTCTTTTACAGCAAGGCCGGCTTCCCACCGGGTTCATCTTCCATCAGTACGGCGCGCCAGCACACACAGCGCACGCACACGGAACTGGCTGCGAGCCAACTATCCAGATTTCATCACAAAAGACCAGTGGCCTCCAAATTTGCCAAATATAAACCAGTGGACTATCGCGTGTGTGATGCAATGTTGGAGGCTTACTGCAAGCTTAAAACAAAACCGAAAACAATCGCCAAAGTCAAGGAAGCGCTTCAGGTTATCTGGGGCAACCTGCCACAAGGACCGATTGACAAGACTGTGAAAAACTTCTCAAATTAAGCGACTGAAAACTCCTGTTAGAGCTTGGAGCTGGCGGTGGACACTTCAAACATTCGCAATAAGAATAAAATTTTGGCAGTTGATTAGTTAACTGTGTTGTTTCAACGTTGCTATTGCATTGATATAGTAGCGTCGGCATTTTTAATGGTAAAAATCGGTTGGCGGTTATGTTAAAAAATCCATAACTTCGTCGTTTTTCAACAAAATCACATTTTACTTAGATGTAAAAAGTTTTACTAAATAAAGCTGTAAAATTTCACATTAAAATCTCAAACAATTGCTGAGAAAACAGCGAAAAACGTTAGGGGACCACTTTCTGCCGCACCCCATAGACGTATTATTATCTTTTGTACACTGTGTCTCAAAAAAACATCCGCGACATTTGTGACTGTAACTTTGAAATTAATTAACAGATTTTGATAGTTGACAGTCGAAAACGTCGGGGATGTTTTTTTCAGACACAGTGTATATTTTATGTTTGCAAGTTTGTGTGCTTTTGTATTGTAACGTGTTGTTTTGTTGGTGCAATAAACGTGCTGACAAACATGCTGAACAAATTATGGCCAATGTTTTTGTTCAACGTTTTAAAATGTTTTAAAATTATTTGTAGTGTTTTTTTTAATTTTTGTAACGTTTTTTACATCTGTCCGCTGGACAATTAAAGATGACAACATAGTAATAGTAGCAAATTTTATATTGCTAGAAGTATAAGTTTATGGTAAAAATATCAATTAAAATTCTAACGGCAAACCTGAAACTTCCGACCACGGCGACTGCGAGCCTTATCAAGTTAATTACCCCCTTCCGAAAAACAAAACTTTTGTATCAGTTTGCCTGTATTGTGATCGCGATTTACTATTTGCTAATAGAAAATAGTGGATAGCGCCTTATCGTTGCAATTTTAAACGTCTACTTTTGCCACTAAGCTATCATGCCACAGGCATCGTAATTAAAAGGCCTGATAGGCACAATGTAGCCTACAGTAATTGGATAATACGGTCTAAATGAAAGACGATTCAAAAGCTCAGCTTAGGCCTTCACGGAAAAATTTCATATGTGATTACTATTGCTTATTTGCGAAAAATACGTAGGCTACTAGTGCACGTTGTTGTTGAATATTTTAGTTCAACAGGCAACGACTTTTTGCTTGGATTACGAGCAGTAATGTTGCTGTTTTAAAGCCACCAGCACGAGGTTATCCTCCACTACGATCAGAGCCGAGTATATATAGTTTTTATGTCATTTAAACCTACATCATTCAAGATTAGTTTAAAAGGAGCACGCAAACATTATTTTGGAAATGTGATATAAAGCCAGGACGGCAATATTTCGTTTGAATTTTAATAAAGCTGTTGAGCTGTTTGGTGCAGGCGGTCAGAAATTAACACCAAAGTCAATACTGACAACGTTTCATTCTATAATACATGCCAGCCAATGCAACGCAGTGAACAATTAATAAACCACACAATATACACAATTTACAAAAAAATTATCTTATATTTAGGCTATTATGTAAATTATATTGTATAAAATTGGCCATAAGTTAACGTGTATCACTTTTCGACACAAGTGCATGAACAATACGGAACAGTGATGATACGTCTTTCGTAGTTGTACTGAGAAATAAACTGAAATGAAGTATGCGTAAATAATCTTGAACCACGGTCTGGGGTGAAACAAGCGACGAATGTTAAACGAAGGTTTATACACTCAATAAAGTGGTTTAACCGAGACTTATTCTACAGTGGTCGACGATCGGTAGTGCAAGGTTACATTGTCTGTCGTTTGGTCAGGAACTGTAGGCCTTTGAAGTTATCATTCAACCAGTTGCACCATGGCAGACATAGTGCTGGCAATAGGCAGTATTTTATGGGTGCGACCATGGAATAGTCGAATGTTTGACACCACATGTTTTACAACCTTGCTGGTTATTTCTAAATGCAACTGTAAAAAACTCTCAAAATTGTTCGTGTTCCATATTTGCGCAAATAAAAATGAAATGAAATGTTTTATGGTCCACCGTGTACGCAACGCAACAACACGGTGGAAAGCAGTTAACGTGAAAGTAAGCAAGAACGAATGCTAGTTCAGATATTGCACAGGAATCAGTCACTTATGGGGTGTTTACACGATCCAGCATTCATCCAGCTAGCTGGAAGTTCTATGGTTATTAGGAGGGTGGGCGGTTTCCAATCTGCCTATCACCAATATCATTAATATTTAAATCTGTAGTTACAACCCGCCCGCCTTCCTAATTACCATAGAACTTCCAGCTAGCTGGATGAATGCTAAATCGTGTGAACACCCCATTATGCTACAGCATTCTAGAGGCCAAACTCCATTAGTTCGTATAGGCTACTCGTTGAACAACAAAACGTACAACGAGATGACAGCATCCTGACATGTCAACATGTTGTACAGTACACCTTCTGGACTTGCTGACGACTTTCCATTTGTGACGACTATGCTGTACACAAATCCAACGAAAATTAGAGTAAATGGAACGTGGGCCTTAAACAATCTGATAACAACAACGACTACAATGAAAGAAATTATGGACAATCGAGTGTCGCAACGCGTAACGAAGCAATAGACCTAGACTATGATACAATACAACGGATAAATCAACAGTTCAATTATTTACAGCATTAAAAGATACATTAGCAGGCGAATTAATGTCGGCAAATATCATGAAATGAAAGTGAAAACAAATACAGTAAGCCTACGAAATGCAACATGAACGCGCGTTAGTTGGCGCACTCCTTTCCGCGTTCTAACATCAACGGAAACGGGTATATTTTACATTTTTGTCCAAAAGTCAAATTTTTAAAACAATAAAATATGAGTAATATATTCCCCCAACAATTTCCAGAAAAAAGCCTGTATTGACAAGATCACAAGACGAAAGCGGGTTTCTGATTAACAGCAATAAAGCGAATCTAATCTCAACAGTTTGTTGTGAGTATGTGGCGACCTGCTTACAGGAAAAACACATTTTTACACGCAAACATTTCGACAGATAACTAATGCAATCACGACAAGTTGCTATTGAATGGTCGGCACGTTTAAACCGAAAGCGCTCATTTTAACTGGTTTTTTCGTTAACAAGACACATTTCGGTTAGTGTTCATTTTTCGATATCGTAAGGCGTACGATTTATATTTTTCAACTAAAAACAAATATGTAACTCTGAGCAACGACTTTACCCGATCGCTGTACTTTGTTCGTACAATAAAACACTGCAACACAACGGTTTCATTCTGACAACGAAAACACACCAAAAACGGTCCAGGTAAAACAACGTCATCAGGCAATACATGACCACTTCTTCTGATTTTTTCGTGGTAAATTTGCACCATTTTGTACTTGAATCTAAAAAAGGAGAGGACTGTGCTATCCCTGACATGCTTTGAAACTTAGCCGCAAATGGGGCTCTAATAACCTTCATCAAAAATATCAATATTTTCTTCTACACCGTGTCCCAAAAAACTAAGCAAATTTGTTTTTGTCAGAACTGCGTCAAATTTCCACCGATTTTGATAATTTTTGGCAGAAAGATGGCAAACGATCCAAATATATGCGAGGTGCACTCATTTTCCACCTCACCTAATTTGCGTCATCACTTTACCGTGTTAAGCGCAAATGTTCCAAATTGCTACATAATGCCGAATGTTGTTATCTGCAATAAACTTTTAAAGACTTAATTAGCGCACAATAAACAAAAGGTGCTTTATTTAGCAAAATTATAAGTTGCTATAACACCTGTGTTCAAAATTGTCAGAACTTGTGCTCGAAGTGTGCCCCACGTGCACGGACACAAGCGCTCAGACGGCGGCGCCACTGGCTGATCGCGGCATCAATGATCGACTGGTCAAACTGCGCCCACTCGTTGACGAGACGCGTTTTGAGTTCATCGATGTCAGTAATTCTGGAGCGATAAACTTTATAAATTTCTAATTTTCCTAAACAAAGCACCTTTTGCTTATTGTGCGCTAATTAAGTCTTTAAAAGTTTATTGCAGATAACAACATTCCTCGTTATGTAGCAATTTGGAACATTTGCGTTTAACACGGTAAGGTGATGACGCAAATTAGGTGAGGTGGAAAATGTGTGCACCTCGCATATATTTGGATCGTTTGCCATCTTTCTGCCAAAAATTATCAAAATCGGTGGAAATGTGACGCAGTTCTGACAAAAACAAATCTGCTTAGTTTTTTTGAGACACGGTGTAGTAGCCCATACGCGTAAACAGTGGAATGTTGGTGTACAGGAATGCTGTTTGTCCTTTCAAGTCTTCAACTAACGTATGAATGTGATATCTATGTACAATACCATGAACTCTGAAGTCAATCGACATACTGGCGCTATACAAGTTCGTGTACTATTATTATTAGTATTACCGTTATTAGAGCTGGTTCACGTATTCGTTATGCGAAACCGTTAATTACGACGACACAACAGTAACAACAGCTGCAGACAACAACGTAGACTAGCAACCGAAAAGAGAACGAGTAAACGCAGATTATGCCCAACACTTTAATAGCTTACAATCGAGTCGAAATAAATCAAGACGTAAACCGTGTATCATACGAATGCTACGTACATTTCGACGTATGCGCTAAAAGCAATATTACGCACTTGCCAAATTGAAAAGCAACTCAGCATTTTGTTTCCAGTTGACTGCAAAACATTACTTGCTCTTGTAACATCGTTGACAAGGTAGGCTACCACAATGTCGACCACAAAAAAAAACAATCAGTTGTTATGTAACAGGGCACGTCCGTCTGCCTACAGTCTGTCTGTCAGTCTGTCTGAGGCTGTCTGTCGAAATGATAACTCAAATTTGGATTGATGACATTTCGCGAAAGGTTTCTACGAGGTCTGTGGAGGAAAAAGACAAATTTTACCGTTTAACCCGGTCTTGGGTCTCTATTGTGTACTCGTGATCACAGCCCAGCATTCTGGAAATTGAGCGTGAAATGATTATTCGCAGTACATACAGAAAGTTGCGTACAAATTGTTGATAATATCTTACGAAACAATGGAGGAGAGTGGCTCGAAAACCGATCCACGGTTCGTCAATCCGTTGAGTCTGTTGTGTTTGCCAGGTGGTAGCACCATTTTGGCCGACGTTTGCGCTCTCCTAGCGCTGTCATTGTATACTGACTATTGCTGTGATCGTCACAGTTAACCGTATCCAAGTCTGAAAACCATTAGGTCTATCGAAGAAACACCGGCTACGCGTTCATCACTAAGAACATGCCATCAGACAACGTGCAACAGAAGAAGACCAAGGCTATTCTGCAGCACACATCTTTAAAGATACTGTAGGCCTACAGTACAAAAGCAACAGACAGCATACGGCCACTACACGCTACAATACTCTGTCATACGAGAAACACTCAAAAAGCAGCGTTGCAATATTACTATTTGACGTGAACCAGTTACCAATAATTACGACTGCAGACCAAAATAATGTAGCAAACGTATTGTGTTATGTACATTTATTTGTTACATCACAAAGGTAGCACACGGTACGCTCTACTTTAACGTACTTACTGAATGACAAATATCGGTGGCTGACGTTTTCGACCACACTGTATAGTTGTAGCAGTACACAGCCGATCTTGGTGATGAAGACTGATTCGTGAGCCTAGAAACTGGAAAAGTGCAAGCAGTGAGCGGTTTTCAGCGTCATTTATCAATCGCATATGCAACGCTTTGGGAAAAATGTACGCTTCGTGAATATAAACAGTCTGTTGTACATATTCTACGATGCATTTCAAATGCTGCTGTCTGTAAAATGTATACACTTCTAGCAGTTGATTGTTTGGCGAGTTTGGTTCTTTACCCGGATAAATGACACGCGGCAAGCTTTGCAGTCTGCAAGCGCCACTTAGGCCTATTGCAATATTTGCTGTTCTACCACAATGGATAATAATCTAAGCTTTCACCAACGACGAGCATGGCCTATGCAGTGATGTTAATTGTCTTTAGGGGCCTACCTTTTTTCTCAAGAACTCCTTAAGATCTACAGTAAAATCGTTTTCGTTGAGCACAAGTTCTGGTCCTGGTTTTTGGCACGAAGTTCTTGTTAACCTCACTGTCCATAATTATGAGGTGCACATGAACCTTGCAACAAACGTTCCATTATAAAAAAGTGAAGTATTAGCCCGTCAAGTGAAAAAAACTCATTATTTAAAACTGAATTTGTACCGCCTCTACTAAATGGTTTCAAAACCTATGTCACTGACATTTTCGAATCCGGAGTGGTCCGAAATCGACGGACCAAAACCCACTGAAGAGGCCTACAGCGTTGCCCAGACTCTTCTGGCTGGATGTAAAGGCAACGCTCCAGAAAACAAACAAAACTGGGGGAAGAGAGACGAACGTGAGAAGAGGGAACTAACTGGAAGGTTCGGTCCGAATAAACGCCATTCACTATGTATGAGGCGAGAGTGCAGCATGCGGTAATAAGCCTAATCTGTCTTATGATAAAAAGTCATAGCAAGCCATACAGAAAGACGAACGCAAGCCCGCAGCACGCTACCAGATGGAATGAAATTATTATCATATTTAGTTTAGTCTCTCAAGTGTCTTGCGCAAGCCTAATTAAACGTCACTGTGCCTACACGAAGGGGGCAGAAACAACACAGTAAAGCCGCAAGCACCATAATGGGCGTACATGCAAAATATTATTGTGAAAAAACACTTAAATGGATAAATGATAGGTGCATTGATATTTGCGAGGCCAAGATAGGCCTACTGTATGTTACGGCAACAGTTTTTTTTCGGAAACTGTGCAAAAAAATCGATACTTTGTAGCATGAAACAAGCAATTAAGTAGAAATTAGTATCGGCGTCAAAATTACTCCAGACTCCAGACGTAGTATGAGTAGCCAAGGGGCGGATGCAAAATTTGCCAAAATGAGGAAAGCAGAAGCGTAAGCGTATATCGGTGGTTTGTGGGCGGAGCTTATAGCAAGGTGGTTTGTTGGCGGGGTCATTACTCTTAGCTCCTCCTTTTTGAGGTGAAACACTCTATATCTATTTTTATTTTAGTACAACAAAAAGGCCAAAAGTCAGGATTATTTTCGCAAATTGGGGCAGCGGCTCTGTCCGCCTCTACCTGGATCCGCTATACGCACGTCCACTCTGTCTGTAGTAGTTATAGTTAAAGTATAGCCGTTAAGTTACGCTAGATACCTGAGTATAATATCCTCGAGTTAGTTACAAAGCACGATCATATTCACCTAATACTAACAGCACGACGTTAAAATACAAATAAATAAAAAAAATAATAATTCCGATATTTTAAAACTACGCTATACGGTAGGCCTAGGCCTACTAGGAATTACAATAAAATCAGCCATGCGTGTTGGTGACAAAACCCGCACTTTTCGTGCAAATGAAGTAAGTAAGTAAGTAAAGATCGCAGCCCAGATAATAGCGAAAAGCAAAAATAAATCTATTTCAAAGCCCCATGTTATGTGCGTGTTAATACAAGGTCTGGGGTGGCATTGTCGACTGCTAAATGAACTTATTCATTCCAGACCACGACCTTTATTCGATTATTTTACTGTCGTCGACTGTCGGTCCTGTATACCTTACACTGTCTTTCGTTTGACTGCACCGGTTGTATTATCAACCCGTTATACCACTCCAGACATAGTGCTACAAAACGACAGTAAAACAGCAATCGTGGAATGATTTTCGTAAAATGATATTTCAGCAGCGAAGTTTTAGAAAAAACCTGTTAGAACAAAACACGTTTACTTGCAAAACACACCGGATAAATGGAATAATTATGTCCCAAACACTGTAGGAACACAGAAACGCAAAGATTGTTACGAGCATGCGTAGGATTATATTGACGCTAAAGAAAAAAAACTGGTCGACGCTCAGAAGTTCAGAGCTAGCCAAAATTTATTAGCCCAATCCAAAATGTACGCAACAGAGAATCATTTTGTGCACAAAACAGTCAACCGAAAATAGCGTATTTGGGTATTTGTGGACGAACTAGAACGTACGGAAATCGATGTAGAAACTTGCTGCTTGCTGTAAAACTTGTTGTGGATTTTTGTTGCGAAACAAAACAAATCTCAGCGACACATCGCAACAAGTGGAAGGAGATTGGGCCTAAACTGATATCACTCAACGAATTAGCCGCGTTGTCGGATTGCCTGATAAAAATTACAAAAAAATATTTTTGACTTGCTGCGGATTTGTTGCAGAAATTGTTGCACAACAAACTGCGCAACTTTCTGTAACTTTTAGTAACAGCCGACAATGTACAGTTGCAAGTTTTGTCACAAATCGCCGGAAATAAACATTTAGCCCAAAGCCAGATCAGTCAAATAAACCGTTACCGTGTCCGATTTGTAGAAAAAAAGCGGCCGAGACAAAGGGAAAAAAAGGACATCTTTTTTTCCAACCGACTCGGGGCCTAGCGGCGTTATGACACCATGAATTTTGCAAATGCTGAGCGTACCGCCATTGTGACAACAGCAACTGCCGATACGTGCGGAGTATCGCCTTCAGAATAAGCGACTGTACGCCGTGCTAGACTAGACAGTAGCGGCACAGCTTAAGCCCCGGGTTTTGCTAGATTTCTGCAGCGTCTAGAACCCTCTGATGTGTCCGTAGGCTTTTGTCAATAAAATCAGCATATTCGTGTGCTAGTTGTACAACGATCTGAATTTACCGTACAACTCTAGTTACGGCGCATCATGCGTTTGTCAAAGACAACGGAGTCTACGCCTAACAGCAGCTCGGTCTCCACGGTTTGGGACTACTAAAATCCTTTAATGTGTCCGTAGGCTTGTAGCGATGAGATGAGGACGTAGAAAAGCCAGATGAAGAACATCATGCAGCCGGTGATGACCTTCGGCGTGAACGGCCCTCCGAGCTCGGCGCGACCCAACGCCGGGATG
>Ga0209367_1007539_pt1 | contig 14987 bp, 7 predicted proteins | sample WorMetLIZISLAND2_FD_187412 | JGI IMG/M metagenome (GOLD analysis project Ga0209367, IMG submission 187412) | Marine gutless worms symbiont microbial communities from Max Planck institute for Marine Microbiology, Germany - Olavius geniculatus... ... | reverse complement strand
ACCTAAATTGACTTTTTCGGAAGACCATATTTCGGCACCTAAGGGGTGCTGCGCCCCAAATTTTTACACGCGCTAGAAAATGACCAAGTCTTACTAGCGCACCCCACCTTTTTTAAAGGGGGGGGGGTCAAAAATGGCTTAAAATGTAGTAAATGCACCTCTATAACTTTGCCAGTAGGCCTATTAGTGGGAGTAGCGCCATGATGCTTTGCCTCGTGACGTGCCTCTAAGTTGGAGTTGTTACGCGGGTACAACTTTTGGGGGACGCCGCCCCCTTAAAATTTTGGAGGGCAAAAACGTCCAAAATTCGGTGCGATTTAGGACAACTTTCGAGTTTGACCGCGAATATCACTAGAACGCATAAAGACATCGACAAGCGGTCAACGGCGTTATCAAGGGCTATTCACCTGGCGTTGAACACAAAAAATGTGTGAACTTTGGTTTACTAACAAAAAAGTTATAGGTGTGCATGTTGACCCACCCTATATCGACATTGCGCGTTCTGTGTATACTAATGCATTTGAGTTCGGGTCACGTGACTTTGCCACCGGGGGAATTTCACAACCCTCAAATTTTCCACCCAATCGGACTTACGGCGCCGGGCGGACTGGCGTTGGGCTTTGCCCCAAATTTCTCGTTTTCTTAATTGTCATCTTGACTTCCAGTTGTTGCTTGTAGCTCAATATTAAACTTGCGTCAAACAATTCTGCAGTAGCATAAAAATTAGATGGCACAGCTAAGTCGGAAAATTGCTGTTTCGTAGCGTTGCACTGGCCGCCCGGCAGATAGCCTATAGCTACCCGGACTGATAATAGAATCTGAGGTCAGTCCGGCCCGGACTGATAATTTTTTTCGCCATGGCAGCATCAAGCACACGTTTACGAATAAGAAAATGTAAACAGAAACAAATCACTCTGCGTGAACAGTATTTATATACTTCCAATATAGCGACAACGACTTATAATAAGCGTGTTGATAGGCCAATTCATTCTTATAATCTCTACCTAACTCCTTTTATCGCTTTAGGCCTATTGTAAATTACTAGATTACCAATTACCTGCTATAACTACCTGCGCCATAGTATCGCAGTGCAAGGTGAAGTGAATATAGGCAGGTAGCCTTGCAGGTCAGCAGGTAGTGATACTATTTATAGGCTAAGCCTATACTCGTGAGTCGAAAAGTAAGCCATCGTGCATGCTGCAAACACGGTAGGCCTTACTAATAGAACTGTTAGCAAGCGAATGACGTTTAGCAGTCTAGCCTACCGGTTTATCAGACTCATCCAGCAAAGACGTTATTGGCAATATTAAAAAAAATTAACCATAATTGTCAAAAAATGCGGACTTTTCTGTGGATCTAGAATCACTGTCTAGGATTCTGTGCATTTTAGATAAGATAAACGCTAGCTTTGTGTGCAATTTATTCAGAAACTGCCGGCATGACGCAAAGGTCGTGCTATACTGAAAGGTCTCGAGTACAGAAGGCTACTTATTTAGTTATACATACACCCAAAATGATGTAGGGCGGGGTTTATGGGTTTACGTTAATACGCACACCCACTTACTTTAATTTATAGAAACTGACTGATCAGCAGGCTAATCGGTCTGATACAGTTACCATTTTAAACGAAAATACCTCCAGAATAAGAGACATGTTCCGCGAGTCTTCGCAAGACTACAAAATTTTGTGTACCGAAATCAGTTAAAGATATGCTACTAGGCCTTAATTGCTGATTCATATAACTCTCATGTCTACTAAAGTGACTAAAGTAACCAATTATTTTCAATCTCAAGTGTATTATCCGAAACACTATATAGCACACACAATTCACCCACAAGACGACGTGCAGTCAACGATTTCCAATGTGACCAAAACTGTGCATACTACAGATGTGCACTCAAATATGCAGTGCAACGTTAAGTCATTAAGTTACACGTGAATGGTCATACAACACTAATAGACGCAAAGGTGCAAAATCTACGTGTAAAAAAGATTTGCGCATAATATTAAATTGCATACAACTAAGCCTATCCAATAACACCAATTGCATACGGCTTGTAAATATTGGCAAGTTGTGATGAAAAGACGAGATGCGACGACTTGTTGTAAACAAACACATAGAAGAACTGCCAAAACGTGACTGAAAAATTCATAAAACGAACGTCATACAGCCTTAACTACGACACGAAAAATACAAAGCAATTTAACTTAAACGACATAAAATGTGGGAGTACTGGACGACCGGTATTTAAATAGCTAAAAACGACTGTACGAAATTAATGTTGGTCTGAATATTCTTACACATGTTGCAGTATAATTTAGAGCTGACACCACTGTGCTGACATTTCGTTGAATGTATAGCTGTAGTGGCGTGTTTCTAAACATAAAGTAGTTTCAAACCAAAAGCATACAAAGCAAGTTTCAAACCAAAAGCATACAAAGCAAGCATTAAGAAGATCGCAATTTTTCTAGGCTTTAACAATTATTGGGTGTGCGTTGAAATTTCGACAGTGCATATAAAAAAACCAATTAAACAACTTTTTATTACTTTGGTTATTTTTTCAAGGATTACAAAACATATCGTAACAAAGTTTGTTAGCTGTAACCAACTCTTTAACAGACTTAAACAAACAACTAACAAACCAGTAAATTATCAACTGAAAATGGCTTACTGATACAATGTGATTCTGAAAGCCGTAGGCACTCTTAAGAACCGGACGTCGCAAGTATCGAGTGGGGGGATGAGAAAAATATCTCCCCTTGCCTACTAGAAGGTTTAAGAAACATCGAAGGCTCTACAGTAAGATTTGGATAAAGTAAAGCCCCGGTCGAAAACAAATTTTGTGCATTTTAGCCTCAAAAACACTTCTGGCGAAAGGAGAACGTATAGCAAGCAAAATTTTTTGTTTTTTTTTCTGTCGCCTTGATATGATTTTTAGCGAAAAGATTGGGTACTCAACAGGGCGTCCAAACATTGGAGTTCCTTCTTCCCGACTCCAATGTTTGACGCCCTTGGACTAGTTGCACTATATTTTCCATTTTTATTCCCCCACAATAACTTTTGAGAGTTACAAAAAGATATTGTGTAATCGACGCCTATCCTGTGTAGCAACCAACAGCGTCAAAACAATGAAGAATGACAGAAGATGCAAAGACAAACGATGCATATAAATAAGTTGAACATTTAAATAACAATTTGATATTTAGCTGTCAGTTTACTATCTATCACATTTCACACAACTGTGTATAGTTTCAGTCGTACTGAATCCAGAATAAACTTCGCATCTCGAAAAAAGCACACAGAATCCATTCGTCAAAGTCCTCCATTTTCACCTAAAACAAAAATAAAGAACTTCTTGTTAGGTCAGTATAGTCACAGATAGAACCTAATTTGAACTCATGGAACCCAAGCGGCGATCTTGCGAGTGTCAGCTATAATAACGAGTGCGTGGCCCAACAATAGGGCCTACCACATTTTGAATTTCCTTATATGGCTAAAACGTACAAGTTGATACTAGGCTAGCTGCAGCAGTTTAAGTCTATGCCTAATAAGTTTTTTGTCCGCTGAAATACTACAAAATGTGTAATAACCATACATAATATGAACATGTCGAACGTTCGGGACAGATGGACAGACAGTCGGACCTACGAGACGCGTAATGCGGCCTATTGGACGACCGCGTGTAGTTAAAACAGTTTTATTGATCATCACATCACATATTCGTTTAATAGCAAAATTTGACATACGCAAGCAAAATTTGACATACGCAATAATGCTCACAATGCAAACTATAGGCCTAAAATTGAAAAGAAGTTTATTGCCTACAACAATAAAACAAGAATTAGTGTAAAAAGCAACGATTCGCGATATCCACATCAGTTCAGTTTAGTTAGGCTACTAGTAGTATGCAGTTGGATGGGTAGCGTTAATACGAATATTTGTAGGCCTACAGCATATTCGACGTTAGAATAATTGCGCGTTTTCTTGCATTTTTATGGAAATAACTGATACGAACAAAAGCAACTAGCTAGAGTAGTTAATGACTTTATTTTTATTACCATGTTTCAGGCACTGATCATCACAGGCGATGTGCTCATAAAAAACTGCAGAGATGCCTGTTAAGTCAGCGCATGGCATGAGGCAAAATCTTGCTTAAATCTTCGTATGTTTCGCGCTTCGTTAAAAACGTGCATGCATGCTATGCAGTATGTGCAAAAATAAGCTTACAATGAAATTATTAGGCCTATACCCCGGTATTTGAAATGGTTTTAATTCTAAAAATGGTTTTTTTTAGCTACAGGAAAAGTAGAAAAATAGAGCACGAAGAAAAACAAACACGTTCTACCGTTAGAGAACTAATTTACAGGCAGACGGTAACAACGTTTAAACACAATTACACCATTATTACATTTGGCTTTTTTTGCATCAGTTTTAGTGAGAAGTAATGGAGAAAGTGTTTCCCTCCTTTAAAAATAAAGATGGTGTTCCCCTCGCGGACTTGCTTCACTACACACGTGGATCGACATTGCAGTCACTAATAGGGCGTTTACAACTTCACACGATCGAGCAAAACATCGAGCAGACGTCGAGCAATTAGCACGTGTATTTTGAGTACATTTGCTCGACGTTTGCTCGATCGTGTAGACACCCTATAACAGACCTTGGCAGGGTCCGAAGTGTAGCGTATCGACAAGCACACGTCGTGCGCATGTTTCTCGGACGAGGCTGCACCAGCTGTTGTACGTTCTGTGGTCGGTGGCACACAGCTGGTACGCCGTGCCGACACCGGGGAGCCTCTCCGAGCGGCAGGGACGATTGCAGTCGACACACATTGGCGTCGACGTCGCCTCGTTCATCACGCACTGCAGACCTGCGCCGCATCGCAGCTTCTCGCACGTCAAACCCGCTGCGCACACCCACATAGCCCACAGAATATTTCCATCTCAACACAACGCACGCAGCGCAAAGCCTTTGTGTAGACTACTTTTTTTCACTCAATTGACGCAAGGAAGTACGCAAAGGACGCGGCTCAAGCGACAGCCACGCAACGCAAAAATTAGGATGGAAACGTTGCGTTGCCTTCTTTGAGCACGTTGCGTTTGTTGCGTCCCCTGCGTTGCGCTGCATGCGTTGTGTTAAATAGAAATTAAGCTATGATACTCAACACACTACTGTATGTAACACGCTATGGAAGTACTGTAGTGTTAATGGCTATCATCGATAGATCTGTCAATTTATCCGTCCGTCACAAATTGGTACTCTCAAAACGACGCTGACTAGATAATACAATTTTCACTAACTTTTTGCAGTACCACGTTTATTCAAAAACTTAAACTAAAAATTTTGGACAAAGCCCAACGTGAGTTCGTCCAATGCTGTATGTCTGATTGGGGGAAAATTCAGGGAGATGAAATTCGCCCGGTAGTAAAGTCACGTGGCCCAAACTCAAATGCATTAGCATACGCAGAACGCACAATGTCGACTTAAAGTGGGTCAACATGTGCGTCTATAACTTTTTTGATAGTGGACCAAAGTTCGCCATTTTTTGGTTCAACGCTGGTTGATCTGCCGTTAATAACGCCGTTTTCCGCTTGTCGATATCTCTATCCACTCCAGAGATATTTGCAGTGAAACTCAAAAAGTTGTCCTAAATCACACCTACTATTGCACGCTCTTTGTCCTCCCAAATTTTGAGGGGGCGGTGCCCCCCCCCAAAAAAAAGCTATACCCGGTTTATCACCCCCACATAGCGACATGTCGAGTGGCAAAGTTTTATAAGGTTACGCTCAGTGCCCCGAAGTTATAGGCGCGCATTCGGTGACTTTTAAGCCAATTCTTGACCCCCTATAAAAATTGTAAAAGTGACCTTCGTCCCCGGTCGGGTGTGCACTAGCAAAACTTGGTCATTCTCTAGCGCGCGTAAAAATTTTGGGGCGCAGAACCCCCTAGGGGCTGGAATACGGTCTTCCGAATAAGTCGATTTGGGTGGGTACGATTTTGACATCCAGATCTCCTTGGTTACTAGACCAAAGTTTACCGGTGTGACAGGACTTTATTCACCTTACGCGGGAGGTACTTATCCGATTTTAAATATCTTTATCCGTTCTTGAGATATTTGTCGTCGATCTTTAAAGTCGTCCAAAATCGGGCCAAATTTTGTATGTTTTGGACTTTAAAACTTTTTTTGGGAATGGCTCTTAAAACTTTGACACTTATTATTTAATCGAACACACTTTCCATTATCACGCAAAATTTTGCGCCGGTCGGCCGACGGAGCTTCGAGATCTCGTGGTGAGAAAAAAATAGATGCCAGAAAAACATGTAAGTCCGCTTCGAAAACTATCGTTTCCTGGCGGACTAAAAAAGATTTACGACGAAATACAAATGGCTTTGAGTGACTTTAAAAGGTCGTTTTACGTTGGATTATTTTCTGGGCATTATTTTCCGACCCGTTCGTTTTCGAAAGACAAGTTTTGGAGAAAAAAATTAGCTTACGCGTAACAGCAGCAGCAAAATATACCCTGTAGGAAAATTGTTGTTGGTTAACTAGGCCTACGTTGACTGTCACAAGACAATCATCAGTCTTACAGTTCCGAACAATTCAGCAGAAAAAAACCGCAGTGAAAGTGTACTGTGCACAGCGTACGTTGACAGTGTCCGCGGTAGGCGAGTCTGACGGATCGTCCGACGTGACAGGCGGCCTCCAGCAGTCGACATCGACCGGCGTAGGTGATACCGTCAGCGCCGCAGACCGGGGACTGGTCTGCACTGTCCCACGGACAGTAGTTCACCACATCACAGCGCAGACAGTGAGGCATACCGAGCTGATCAACGATGCACGACTTACCAGCAGCGCACGTCACGCCCGCACACGACGCTGCGTCAATCAGTCAGTCAATTAACCGTAATTATCCAAGTAGCAAAGCTGCTTCAAGGTTAAATCGTTTGGCAGTTTTAAAAAATAAAACATTAAATAGTCAGAGATATAATGGTCATGATATTCTGAACAGCCACGACACGATATAAAAAAATGTAACGTTCGCCCCTCATAGTGACGAGTAAGGCCTACCCAAGATATTGGGAGAAGCATGCATAATGAACGTCAACGAATAAAGAAAGCAAAAAAGAGACCAATGCATACATTCGCTAAATAGTCTATTTATAAAGACAATCTATGTATAGAACATTTTGGCAAACGAAGCGCCAGCCGGATAAGCAATACCGACGGCAAATTAAGCCTAATTAATGTGTTAAGGACTGAGACGTTCGGAAACTGAACGGACGGCCGCATATGCATGGCGACACTAAGCGTCTACATCTTCCTTGTCCATATTTTTGTTGGAGATGTTTATTTTGAGTAAGAGGCTTTGAACAGTTTGTCTATCAATCAATAGGCACGACATGCCATAAAAAAACACCGTATCAGAGGCGAATCTAATACGTGTCTGTGTGTGGCCACGTGCATGAGGTCGAGTTATCAAAAAGTTTCAATGATAGCGATGACGATGGGCAATGTGTCACTGTTATACCCAGCTTACAAGATAAAGCTGGCTCAACAAGCGTTCGTCGAACACTCATCAAACACACATCGAGATAACATCATGCGTGCTTGATAAGTGCTCGACGAGCACTTGTTGAGCCAGCTTCATCGTGAAAACGTAGTATTACGTACTCTGGCAGGTGCCAGCGTAGTCGACGTCGGTGTGTTGTGATTCGCGGCAGTTAGCACGGTGCAGCTTACAGGCGTTCGCGTAAGTCCTGCTGTTGAAGCCACAGACCGGACCCGACTGTAACTGGGCGACGTCACAAGGCCGACAGACACAGCGGGCGTGACCATCACGACGCACTCGGCACACGGAGCTCGGCGAACACATTGTCCAACGGCACCCTCCTGCACCACACGACACGACGGACACCGAGCATCACTGACAAAGTTAACTATCACTGGTTGAGCTACGTTTAAAGGCGTGTTCAAAGCGACAGAAATTAATACAAAAAGCCCAGCTGTCGCTAGGATAGCCGACCTTACTGGTTGTCAGTAACCTTCAAAGTCATCTAAGGTCGATGATTTGCATTTTATCTGAAAGGGCGTATGCACTTTCTATTACTGATTAATAGTAACCTTGGCCGTATCTCTCACCGTTTCCGTAATATGGCCAATTTTCCGTTGAAAACGCAATTTTTCCTATTTTCGTCAATATAACCCTGAATTTGAAAATGTTTCCTTGCACTAGATCGCTAAAATTTTGCATGTCTAGATTTGTGATACAGAGCTAATTATTCGTGTAAAAATTTCCTGCTATGATCTACCATTTAGCCACAATACATCCGTTACGGACGACAGACGGACAGACGGAAGACAAACCGTACCAATAGCTCGACCGTTACTTGAGTGCGGTCGGCTAAAAATGAAACAAGTAATTTGAGCATAGCTCACGTGACGCGCGATAGCAGCAATCCTGCCACCTTGGCAATCAATGTAAGCAATAAAATAATAATGCATCTTGAAAGAGTACTTAAATTCGAGACCTCTGTACGGAAGACTTTTTGAATTTGAGAGATCAAAACTTAAGATTGTTAAAAATGTACGTTCTATGCTAAAAATGTCATACGCAGGTTGTCCAGGCCCATCTCCAGCCATTACAGTGCAATTCACTCTTAAAATGTGCGTCGCAACCCGGAATCACGAAAAATTCACTATAAACCTCTATTTTGAAGGTTCAAGGTCATTCAAGGTCATCGATGCTGACACCCGTAAGAAGCTCGTCACTAGTGCGTGTTATGACAAGCAGGATGTCTGTGCCCATCTGCAACTGCTTTCATGCTAGACGAGCCAATATCAGCAAAATAACCACTTTTTAGAAGGGTACCCTTGTTTGACGCTCTCGTGCGCAGGCCTTTTTGAACCTAGGAGGTCGGCACTTGGACTGCTAAAAGCTGCGTTTAATGCTGAAACTTCCATGTTAAGGTTGTCTTGGTCTATCTTCAGGCATTTCGTCGCAATTCACTTTTGAAATGTGCGCTGCAGTCAAAAATTGCGAAAAATTCACCAAAACCCTCCCTTTTTTGGGGGGGGGGTTCACGGTCGTTTAAGGTCATCGATGTTAATAAATCTAAAAACCCTGCCATAAGTGCTTGTTACGATAAACAGCATGTCTGTACTTATTTGCAAACGTTTTCACACTAAACGAGCAAATAGCGGTAAAATAACGGCTTTTCAGGGGGTACCCCTTTTTGATGCCATCAATCGAAAGGAACCCCCGCACCAAGTGGCACGAAATTTTGTCACGAAAAACTAGAGTCCTTGGGCCAGCCCACGGTGAAGATTTCGCCATCCTAGATTGCACCATTTTGATACGGTTGCAGAGTGTGACAGACAGACGGACAGACGGATAGACGCCCAGGCCATAACTAAGACGCGCGAAGCATTTTGCTATCCCGCGTAATAAAATGAAATAAACTGGACTGGCCTGAAGTCCACTGGTCAGTTTAGTTTAGTTCATTTTTTGTCGCTTTTAACGCAGCTTTAGACGGTTATTGCGACAGACGTTACCGAAGTGTGGTCTGTCTGTCTCGCCTGTATGCCCGTTTGTCCATCTTTCACGTTATGCAGCGTTCAATTCTGGCGTGAGGTTAGCGTTAAGTCATTAATGACATTTCTTTGACACTATCTCTTTATTAACTTTTATTAAACTGCAAAACTGAATGCATTGTTTTGATACCGTACTTCGTGTAAGCATGCAGTGCGTTTTTATGGCCAATTAAACAGTCTTGTTTAATGTAATTCACGACAAAAATAACGTCTTTCAATTATTGCACTACTTTTCGAATACCGCGATATTGTTCTCATACAAATTTTGATCAGTTATTATATTCTGATAAATTACTTTCCATCCATCACTTCCGTCCTGACATCGCTGTAAAAACCCTGTAGCAGATTATATAGCAGTTCGGCAACATTTACATCTAAAACGTGTTAGAAACCGGAAAGTTTGGGGTTCTAACGCAGATGAATCTGCAGAATTCTAGGTAAGACTTACATGGATGCTCGCAGAATGGCAAACGGCCGGAAAGGTAGATGCTGTTGGTTAGGTAACGGTCTTAGTCTTACCTTCTAGAGAGGACGACTGGAATGCGTTAGGCGAGCGTCGGTCCACGAACAGATCTTGAAATTCGTCGTCGACGTCGACGCCGATGTCTTCGTTGACTACTCTGAGTCCTCCGAGGCATGTTGCCAGCGTCAGCAACCAGACGCCGATCAGCACCCAGTGACGACTGGAGCATGGCGGCATCAGCATCGTCTCTGTTGACTGACGTTAAGTAATTATGCAACAAAACGGTACAAGCTTTGTTTAACCGTGAGTGAACACTGCAGACTGAAATATACGCCGAACAGCCTTCGCAGTCTCAATTAATCGAACTCACGCGTCAAGTAGTCGCAATTTAATACCGAGGAGCGACAATAAAAACGACTTGCGCTTATACTAGCAGACAGGCTGACAGGCAGGCGTGTATTATACGGTGGACGGCGACGGACGTTGTCTGGCGACAGCGGTCAACTGGTCAGCACTGTAGTTGTAGACAAAGTCCAGTCGGTCGACTGTCTATCACAGGTGAGGTGGGCGCCGTCTCACCCAGATTCACAGACCGCCCACCGGACCGCACCACCACACATGGTAAGGCCCCACATCCACTACTTCGATCTGTTGTGAATTTATTGTTAACTTTCTTGTAGAAATCTTTAAGTCACTGTAGGCATTTTATGACGCTCTACAGCCATGCTGTACGGCGTCCTTGGTACGATGCGTTCGACAGACAGTCTGTCGTCCATCTGTCTGTGTGTAACGACTGCATTGTGGCTAAACGGTGAGAGATAGGGCTTTGGTTGCTATTGATCACTAACAGAAAGTTGCACATTGCCTTTCAGTTTCAGGTGACATGAAAATCATTGACCTTGGATGACCTGGTATACCAGTACGCACTTGTGGCTAAATAGAACGTCGTATCTCAAAAACGGTGAAAGATGGGGCCAAGGTTCACTCAATCAATAGGAAATCGCATACGCCCTTTCATATGAAATGAAAATCATCGACCTTGAATGACCTTGAAGGTCAGTACTGCAACAGGAACTGCTATTGACTGTAGCGCGTCTTCCCTATCGACATTTGGGCTTCTTGTAAAATCTACGTATGGAGCAACAGACTGATACGACGTATAATTCCTTTTGAACCCTTAAAATTTCGGATACTTCGCTGATTTTGTTTGACGGTGTCCGCACGCCTAGGAGCGTAACCGTGTTTATTATTTTACTGTGCAATTAGGGAGTAAAGCTAAATGTTTTTCCCAGTGTTCTGAACTTCTGAAGCTCTTTTTGGCGACTGATGTGACATTAAAGGTGGCTCTAGCGTTTATGCTCGTAATGAAACTAATAGGGCCTAGCAGAAAAATAGGCCTATACGCAACGTAGCCTACCTAGCCCTGACCTTGGCCTTTAAACTGAAAATTGGCATATCGACTTTAAGACTACTGCTCTGTGGAACCTTTACACAAAATATTTTTACACGGCTTTTGTTTTCGATCTACGGACGGGCAAAGCCCGTAATGCGGTTTATAAGAATGGCACGTTTCAGCATGCCGTTAACTGTTACTATAGCCTATATTGAATACAAAAGTTGTCGATGTCATTCATTTCCTAGCAAAACTAAACTGAGTCAAGAAGGAACTTGGTCAAGGACAGTTCTGTATAACTACAGTAGCATAGGTTTGAGTCGTCGCACGATCATATTTACTTGGCCTATTATACACAGGTGTGTTGTTGAGTGACCAGCAAGTGTTCAGTGTTCACATTAATTTGCTGTTTGCTGCTGCATCTGTCATGCACTCAATCAATTGGCGTGCTGAGTGGCTGAGTGTAGGCCCAAGACTCCGTGTGCAAAATCTCGAGAAGTTACATGTATAGGCTATGGACGGATCTGATGCACATTCTTTCGTTCATAGATCCACAATTATTTGGATTCTTTACACTATAGCAGATAACGCGTAAACCAACATTTTGCACTCTAAGGGCATAGCTATCTGAGAAAGTTAAACGCTGACTTACTGAAACTTATGAAAATATCGATAGTATTGTAGAAAACAACCCGTGCGATTTTGGTGAATGTGCGGATTTTTCGTCCCCATCTTGGCGCGTGTATGCACTCTACTGAGTATAATTATTATACTCGAACTATAGGCCTAGTTTTTTCTATTCACATTTCTTCTATTGAAACACAAGTTAGGCTATACACATGTCTGAATTCATCTGTATTGTCTCACAAATTACTAAGTTACTCACAAACTATACTGACAACATTTTGAAATAGACCTATTATTTAACAACTGACAAAAAAACGCTATTCAACATCGTGTACTAGCTAACGGTATAGGTCGTAGATAACCAAAACTAAAATTTATTGTAGGCTAACCACATGTACATGTAGACCTACTCATTCTGAAAAAAAGACAACGACAATCAGTATCATAGGCAAAGTTACCACGGGAACTAAGGACTAACAAAAATCGAGTAAATTGTGTCTACTGCGTTCGACAGGTTTCATTAGGGGCGCCACCATTATAATCGTTTAGCCGCAGTCGGAAATGAAAATTTTGACCCAGAGCAGACCTCGTTTTGGGACAGCGGAGGGCCGCAGGGGGAATCGGCGATAGGCGTTCTGAGTTCAGGCTTGACCCCTCAGACAACCATTAAGCTCGAACTCCGCGCTAGTCATGCGTTAGCTCCCAAACCCCAAAACCAATCTTCGCCCTCGATCAATGCCCATGATCAATATGAATGTTTATCAATCTTCAAATTGCACAAAGCACATATTATGTACACCGGAAAAGAAGCACTGGTTTTGTCATCTAAGATATTATGACTAGGCCTACTGACGACACGGAGATAATCAAACTAAGGCTAATTTCGTTTTTAAAATTTGTGCAGTACAGTCTATAAACCTGTCTATTCTATGTTGAAACATTTTAGCCGACCGTACTTAAGTAACGGTCAAGCTATTGGCATGGTTGTCGTCCGTCCGTCAGTCTGTTTGTCTGTCCGTCCGTTCGTAAGGGACGTATACCCTGGCTAACGGGTATAGGTCGTAGATAAATGTTTTGCACGAATAATTAGCCATGCGTGTGAAACTCAAGCATGCAAAATTTCAGCGATCTATTCCAAGAGGAACATTTTCAAATTGGGAGTTGAATAAAGAGGGGAAGAAAAATGTGCGCTGCGCTTTTCAACGGAAGACTGGTCATATCTCATAAACGGTCAGAGATATAGTCTAGGTTACTATTAATCAATAATCACTAATAAGAAGTGGCATACGCCCTGTCAGATTAGATCGGAATTATTGACCTTGGATGACCTTGAAAGTCACTGACATCTTGGGTGGTATTACGTCACCCTGGAGACGGACACCTTGGGTGGTTCCTTTGAAGTTGCGCCGCTGACCCTTGACGGCTGAGCTCGCCGACGCGTGAAGGCGGGTCTTAAGTAGTGAAGGTACTGAGTAGAATTAAGCGAAACCGTACAGTGAAAGCTTTCACCCTCTGCCTGCCCAGTACTTGGATCATATGAGTTATCTTGTACTTGGTGTGTAGTGGACTTGAAAAAAACGTTAGTGTGGGCGATTAAGCCATGCTTTTATTGTCTACAGTCTAAATTTTTAAATCAATACTTTCGACTTTTGCAAACATTTCTTGTGCCTTGTAGCTTGCATATAGATATACGCGCGATTTTTGCGTATGTAGCTGCAGTTGAGCTTGTATTCGAGTCTTTTTTCATGACTTTTATTGCACCACAGAAAAGGCTTGCACATAGGTCTAATATTCGACTGATATCGATTCAATAGGCGCCTCACTAGACCGGAGCTAGCTAACTGCTGACGTGATTAGCCACCTAATCTCCGCCCACTGAGACCCTCAGAGCCCTCCCCCAACACCCCTACCTCTCAAGGTGTCCGTCTCCAAGTATGAATAGAAACCACCCAAAGTGTCCAATTACCCTGACAACCAGTACGGTCGGCTATCCTAGCGACAGCTGGGCTTTTTGTTATATAAAAGCGTTTAGTTTCTGTGAGTTCAGCCTATCCTCATGTCATTTATTTACACCAAAATCATCTCATCAAAAGATAAAGCGCGCAGATGAATCCATGCTTAACTGCTTTGTACAACTTTTGAGAACATGCATAGGACCTATGCCACCTGCAGTTGCCACACAATTAACCAGTACTGCAATAAAAAAGATTAAATATCTTTTTTCTGACCATCCTATACAGTAACGCTGCATATTTACAAAGCTACAAATTTGCAAAGACAGATTTCGCGCCAATAACCAAATAGTCAGCAAAATAGAAAACTTAAACTATCTTTTATACACTGTGTCCAAAAAAGTTCAAGCTTTTTATTTTTGCGATATCTTTGTCAGATTTCGTCCGATTTTGCTAATTTTTGGCAGGAACATACCCAAGGAAATTTGCAACAAACACGAATTGATACGCCTACCACATCTGGTTTTATATGTTAGTACTGTACGGTACCTTGTAAAATTTAGCAACGATATGTACGGCATATGTCAGTAGGCCTATAACATAGAACATGAAGTATCCATTATAAAAAAATCAAATTGTCACATCAGATAACCATCAGGTAAGGTTCATGTTATCAGAGCAAATGTGTGAACTCTCGTCCATCAGTTCTCACACAAGCGTGTAGCCGGGTGCAGGACATTCCCCCCTGGACATGTTCCCCCCAGACGTTTTCCCCTCCCGGTTTTTGCATAGCCTACCCGGACGTTCCCCCCTCCCTATACTGTTACATGAGAATCGATCGAGCGCTAGATAACGGACGGCGACGTCAAAGTGCCACTCAAAGCGCAGTGTTTGCCACAGCAAGGACAGTGTCTGCAATCTATCGAATTTTGATTTCTTTATGTAGCCTACGTAAAAAT
>Ga0209367_1007537_pt1 | contig 14988 bp, 7 predicted proteins | sample WorMetLIZISLAND2_FD_187412 | JGI IMG/M metagenome (GOLD analysis project Ga0209367, IMG submission 187412) | Marine gutless worms symbiont microbial communities from Max Planck institute for Marine Microbiology, Germany - Olavius geniculatus... ... | reverse complement strand
GATATAGGTGGTACGGTCGGCCCATCGCAGCAACAGCTCGGATTTTTGTTCTCCAAGATGCAAATTGCATTCATGTACGCCTACGAGTATATAGATAGAGTGAACGCTTTGAAGAACGCTTGGTTTGTACTTTCTACTAGCATTAAATTTGTAGGAATCCAAAACGTTTGTAATTTTGTTACCGTTTGATAAAAAAGAATAAAAATAATCTAACAAATTGATAGACCGTTTGTTGCCCAAGCAACAGTATTAAAGCATCATAGATTAAGACCTGTTGCTGCTATAGTGCACGTAAATTAATTTAGGCTAACTAAATAATGACGTGCTGATGTCACTGATTATTCATTTGACTGAAAACTTAAATAAACGAGATAATGAAGAGTAAGAACGACAGAGAGAAAAATATTATAGAAAGATAAAACACTTAAATATTCAGTTTAATTAGTAAATGCGACAGCACAATATCCATGGATATATTCACAGGATGGCTGAAGTCTGATATCCACACATGGATATATTTATGGATATATCCATGGATATCCATATCCACGGCAAGCCTGGCAATATCAGAATTCCGTGGAAAAGGGCAAATTCCGCGGCTCGGCTCGAAATTCTGCGGCCCGCGGAAAACTGTGAGCCCTAGCACTGGTTAGGATGTTGGATTTCGTAGGACTTGAGATCGCGAGGTCGTGGGTTCAACTCCCGGTCGGGTCGCTGTGCTACTAGGATGGGTGACTGTCTGTAGACAGGTAAACCGTCTCCATATATAACTAACCGCGCCGGTCAACTCAGCCTTCCATCCCTCCGGGATACGTAAATTCAGTGCCGGCCTGCCCGGCTGGTGTAAAAGTCGGGGGTGCGTTCACCCGTGTCGACTGGCAGCTCTGTGTGATTCCATATGGCCGTTGACGCTCCGTAGCTCTGCAGTGGTTTCTCATAAAGAGCTGTAGCACATACGCGTCTTTAATCTCGTAAGCTCACTGTTCTGTGCTGTGCTATACAGGGTCAGGAGTACGCGGAGTCTTACATGCTGCAGTACAAGCGACTGGAAACCGACGGCTGGACTCAGTTCCATGATAGACAAGGATCCGAGGTCAGAACGTTATAACAAACACCGCTGTTGTTTCGATGCTCATCGCCTGTGACACACGGGCTGATATTGTTGGTCTGAGTTACGTTTAGTTCTAGAAAGTTAGTCGTAATAAAATATCTCATTACTACTGTAACAAGAAGCTAAAATTGGATTAGGATTGAGGTGAGCTTTTCAAAGTGCATTTGATGCAGTGTCTGAGCGTTGGAATCAGTGGTTTAGCGAAACTGTGGGGGGTCTGGTTTTACAGTGAGTTAGAAGCTCTCTGCCCCTGAGTTGTGAGGGCCGAAGCTCGGAGCCCAAAGGCCTGAGAGCGTCGAGTGAGGTTTTGGCTAGGGAGGAAGCCCCCTCCCATAAGCTAGAGGGTGCTCTGTAGTGCTTCTACTGGAATCTTGAACAAAGTCCTAGCCACCCACAGTTTTGGTGCTTTATGTGTACTGAGAGTCAGATGATATCATTTAGTATGAAAAATCGTGTGTGCACAACGGTTACGCACTTTACTGTTATGTTTTTTTTCAGTAAGTAGAACTACGACTTTCTTACCTTACAGTCGTATTTATTGTGTGTGACCGCGCTTGGTGCCCTCAGGAGCTAGGGGCCCCAGTTCACTGAACCCCTTGATCTCCCTTTCCCCGATTTCCACGCCACTGCCTGGAACGAAGGCGTATGGCTGTAGTGAAGATTGTGATTGTGTGACGACGGTGCAGGTACTGCAAGGGAACGTCAACACGTTCGTGGCGGAGATGCGAAACATCAGTCCTCCGATCATTGCTCGCAGGATCCGCATCGTGCCATACAGCTCGTACCGTCGTACGGTCTGCATGCGCGTCGAACTCTACGGCTGCACCTGGCGAGGTCTGTCCGTCATTCAATCATTCAATTAGTCGAAGATTTTCAAAGTGACTCAAATGATACAAACTACCTCTAGGTCTCTTAGAGATAAGGTGTAGATGGAGTCAGTCAAGGAAAAAGTCAGTATAACAATTTCGTGAACAGGTAAGATTTTGGTCGCTGACGGAAGCTGGATAACGACTCGGCAGGTCGTTCCACGTCCGTGGGCCGACAACCGGGAAAGCCCGGTTGGTTGGCGACGGTTGTCAACTTGACGGGAGGCGCTGGCAGACGGTCGATGGTAGCAGAAGGGAGAGGTCGGTGGCCAGGAAAGTCGGCGACGTGGCGGCGGAGGGTAGGAAAACATTTGCTTTTTCTCCCTTAATTTTAGCTTGGCGGAAAATTTTCTTAGAAAAATACACTATTTGGGGATGAAAGTCTCTCATTTAAGGATACTTTAGAACGCAGTTGATATTCGAAGCACTTGTATATCTTTTCTGTCGGAAAATTGTAACTCTCTGTCTTCCCCCCTAATTGTTAACCCATTGCTGTCCATTTTCTTGCTGCTGAAATGATTAATTAATAGTTAATGTTTGTGAAGTCAGGCCTTAACTGTCAAAGAAAAATTTTAGCATTACCAGGTTGAATATTCAGCTACATAACTCAAGTGGCGGCGGTTTGGTTTAGCTGATAACGTCGTTGGTCATATATCAACGAAGTTAATCAACGCAGGGCCCGGTTAGTACTTGGATGGGTGATCGTCGGCAGGCGAGTAATAGGGTGTTTACACGATCGAGCAAACATCGAGCTGGCTCAAGCAGGCCTATTGGAATCCTGCCCCTAACTCAAAAGTAGTCCTAGGCTTGGGCTCTTAGCCCACAGCTGATCACGTGTTATATAGGCCTTCTAATTACAACCCGCCCGCCCTTCTAGTTAGCATGCTAATTACCAGAGAACGCCGAGCTAGCTGCTCGATGTTTGCTCGATCAAGTAAACACCCTATAAACCATCTCCGTGTGTAACCAGCCACCCAGGTTAACCTAGCCCTGCAAGTATTCTATGGCACCGCAGTGGGCACCAGCGAAAGCTGGGACGTAAACAGGCACACCGTGCGATGCACTAGCCTTGTATCCGTGGATCTGTGGTATGAACTGGTGTCTGGCTGAGAGCTAAGAAAACTGAGATCAGCGACGCTGTGTGTTTTTTATGGCTCAGAAAGGACTTTACGTTTTACGTTTTAAACCGTTTTTGCACGTTTCAGACGGCGTGGTGGCGTACAACATGCCGCAGGGTGTACGCCGGGGTCCGGAGGTTGACCTGTTTGACTTCACCTACGACGGCAAGGTGACAGACACTTACCTGTCAGGTGGACTCGGCCAGCTCATGGACGGCGTCGAAGGAAATTCCAACTTCCGATTCGACCCGGACAATTCCGGCCGGAAAGGTTTGCGATTGAAGCATCTCCATTGGCTGGATTCAAGACGTGTACAAAGCAGCAGAAATGAACTAAATTTCCAATCCGTTTGCAACCGAACTGAACTGAGATTTTAGTTCGGTTTATTTCTGTCTTTTTGTATTCGCTTTATGTACGTAAAAGAAGTAAAGAACCAGACAAAACAGTGCTTAGATAAGATGATAAGATAGGCTAAAAGTTAAGAAATGTACATTAAAAGCACATCAACACAAAAATTCGTTAAACAGTTAAGCATAGCAAACTGTTCAGGTTTTAGGCAACTCATACAAACGAGCATGTCGCAAATAAGCCTGTTTAGTGACAGAAAGATCATGTTTAGAAGACAACATAACATGCCACATATTATTATTGTGCCAACTGTCTGAACGTTTCAGCTGCTTCAGAAATGTTTTGTCAGCTGTTTTCAATGGTCAGCCAGAGTTACCAGTTCGTGCGAAGAACATGCCACTTTGTACTTAATACCCCGTTTACACGATCGAGCAAACATCGAGCAAACGCCGAGCAAATGTATTCAAAATACACATGCTAATTGCTCGACGTCTGCTCGATGTTTGCTAGCATTTATCCAGCTATCTCGACGAGCTGTGGTAATTAGCATGCTAATTAGGGCTGGCGGGTTGTAATTGGAAGGCCTATATAACACGTGATCAGCTGTGGGCTAAGCCTAGGCCTACATATGAGCCAGGGGCGGGGTTCCATCAGGCCTGCTTCATGTTTGCTCGATGTTTGCTCGATCATGTAAACGAGGTATAACGTTTCCAAGTATGCAGTGAAGTGCTAGAATCTGCAGGCGCTCGATTTTCTTATGTCAATAGTTGGTATTGCTTTTGTTTTACGCAAGTTTATTGCATATAGAAACATATCATTATCGTTATCATTATGTTCCATAGGTTACGACTGGGTAGGTTGGAGAAACGACACCGGCGATGTGCGGCGACCTCCGGTCCAGATTGTCTTTGAATTCGACCGCGTGCGAAACTTCTCTTCGGTTTGGTTCCACTCCAACAACTTGTTCTCGAAGGACATCCGCGCATTCCGCAAGGCCGTCCTCTACTTCTCGGTTGGTCCACCATCGTCTGGATACCAGAGCCGGCCGGTGGTGTACAAGTATATGCGGGACACGCTGATCGAGTTTGCTCGGAATGTTATTATTCCGATACCACATCGGATCGGTCGGACGATCCACGTGGATCTCTTCTTTGACGCCAAGTGGCTTATGATCAGTGAGGTCCGCTTTGAGTCCGGTATGTAGAATTTGTGTTCTGTTAGTTGCTTTTGATTTTCACCCACAGTGAGCAGTGATGTCGCGGCCGGTAGGAGCAGGGGGTATTCTCCTAAATTTTGTTTTTGTCGGAAAATTTTCTTTTCGTTCGAAAATTTTGTCCTAAAATGCATAATTTGTCGCTAAAAACTCTTGCTTTGGCGAAGTCATGATTAAACTTGAAGTTTTGAGCACTCTGTTGAAAATTTGCAGCTGTCTGTCAGAATTGTGTCAAAAAGTCGTGGTGTTTGTCGGAAAATTGCAACTTTTGCCTCGCCTACTTTTTAACCCAAGACGTCACTGTTCACCTGCTCCATGTTATTGCATGAGCGGGTTATACTAGCGTGTATTGTCTGTCCGTCGGTACCACGGTTCTATACCAAAACGGCCCAAAACCAAAACGGCCTAGGCCAAAACGGCCCATAATTTTTTGACATGTCCAAAACGGCCCAACCTAGGTACAAAACGGCTCAGAGTCATGACCAAAACGGCCTAGACTAAAGCGGTGCAGACCAAAACGCCCCACAGTTTTTATAAGTCTGTTTCTTGCGCGCCGTTTTCGACCTCTGTGTGGGCCGTTTTGAACATACGTGGGCCGTTTTGGTCGTCGAAAACGGCCCAATATAAGCCGTTTTGGACTCATCGTATGGGCCGTTTTCGACATTCGCATGGGCCTTTTTGGTCATTTCCCGTACATGCAACAGCCAGAAACAGACTTATAAAAACTGTGGGGCGTTTTGGTCTGCACCGCTTTAGTCTGTGCCGTTTTGGTCATGACTCTGGGCCGTTTTGTACTTAGGTTGGGCCGTTTTGGACATTGGTATGGGCCGTTTTAGACACGTCAAAAAATTATGGGCCGTTTTCGCCTGGACCGTTTTATAACGGTCGTAATATAAGTTGGGCTACCTCGAAAGTTAATTCACGAGTAACTAGCCCTGTATCTGAGCTGTTGGTACACTGAACTTCAGTGATCTGCTACAAAGGAAACACCCTTAAATTTATGGTAGAACAGAAGTGGGCAGGGAAAATGGGCGATTTTCTTACACAGAAATATTGCCGACTGATTTGAAAAATGCAAGCTCTGAAGTACTGTTGAACTCAACACAGATTATTTTAAGCACTTACGTTTGCCTTCTTCCTGTGAATAAATTGCATTGCACTTTTAGCAGACTTGAATGAAGTTATTTTGACTTCATATTACTGCGAGTTTGATTGATAGAAAATGTATAGTAATGGCCTTATAATATTTCGATTATTTACGATTTTGTTTCAGAAATTGCAGCTGGAAATTACACTGACGAGACAGTCATACCAGGGTATCCAGTTGAGTTGTTTCCCAGCAGACGTGGCGACAGTGAAGCTTATGAAGATATGAACGCTGGTGCAGGTCAGGACCGTTTATTTGCCAGCGGGGGGGGAGCTCTTGTCGCTGACTTGCTTATGGGCCCCCTGATGCCACATAATGATCTGTGACCACACTTAACCACAAATACACACGTATGTATTTGCCAAAAGGTGTGGACGACCACAAGGAGCACGAGCCTATAATGGGGGTCTAAGGGCAGAGCACCCAGCGGCGTCCAAGGGCAGAGCCCTTAGTCAGGGAGACATTGGGGCGAAACCCCCCTTAAGCTGAAATACGTTTGGCTTTTGGACGTTCAATAAAAGCCTCAAACTTGCCCACGATGGATCGATCCATCGTCCGTTGCAGCGATCGCCGCATAAAGATTGGCCTGCTGTTAGGCCTATTATGTCGATATGTCTACCAAGTGAATGGAGTGAATGGCGGAAATAATGTTTTCATTGGTTTCTTGAAATTTTTTTGAAAAGAGAGACGTGGCCACAGTCACGTGACACCCAAAATTTTGGACGTTACATGCTGCTAAGGCTAACTTGGATAAGATTAAAGTGACGGACTTCAAATTTGACACGCAGCTTTCAATTACTAGTTAGTAAAAAAGTTACTCAGTGGAGATATGCTCTCTTACGAGCGCTTTATAGTTATACAGTGTCACACCAAAAATGCTTTGTTACTACTATACTACCAAGTATACTAACTTGTTAGTTATTGTTGAACCCATAATCTTACGATCATAAGTTTGATGGCCTAAGCATTATGCCACCAAGCCAGCCAGCTATATAATTTTTGTGTTGAAATCTGTTTTCCCATAAATGGCTGTAATATGACTGAAGTGCTAGGCGTTATTTACTTTAAATTTTCATGTAATGTAATGTAATCTTACCTTACCTTACCTTACCTCCGGGGTGGGCAGGCTCTTACACCTGCCCAGCACTGACGCCATATCAGTTCGGCCCAATGCGCGTCCCCGAATGTAACCATAAGGTTACAGAAAACGCCTATGAAGCCGTAAATGAACGGCTGTGAAGCCGTAGACGGCTGTGAAGCCGAAATCGGCGTAAAAGCCGAAAATTAACCAGTGCTCAAATTAACCAGTGCGTGAGCACTGGTGATGTATGTGCTCATTTTTGGTCGGCTCTTATTTGGCTCCTACCCTCCAGATTTTAGAAATCTTTGCTGCTCATCGGAGCACGAAGCCCTACCTCCACGTCAAGGTGGCCAACCACGGTGGGGATGTAACGTAATCACTGTATCAGTGTGTTGTTGATGATGTTGCATCTAGACGAAGGTGAGTTGATTCCGGACGTGAACTTGGACTCAGACCAGGATCTACTCTCAGACAATGAGGACGAGGACAAGGACGTGTCATCAACCACCACAGAGCCTCTGGACGAGCGACTCGTTGGGGTTGTCATCGGTGGAACGATCGTCGCTATCTTACTCCTGCTTGGCGGCGTTCTCTTCTGCATTCTACGACGCCGGTAGAAACGTCTTCAGCCATTTTGTTCATTTTAACGTGTAATATAATTTTATTTTTTATGCTGTGCGTTTTGACAGTGCTGTAATAAACGAATATTGTGTTGTATTGTAGTCACCACGAATGCAGTGCTGGATTGCTGAGTTAAGTCTTACAGGCTAAAAAAGCTGCAGTTTAGGGCGTTTGATTTTTAGGGACTCCCAATTTATGCAGTGATAGTCACTCAACACTAATGAATCACTGAGTGAGATTCTGTAACTGCTGCCTATGTGAATCTCGTCTTTTTTCTTTTTTTTGATTATGTAATAGTGCTATATTGACTGTGATAATGGGTGGCCAGCATTTGATGGCTGGATGCTGTTCTGGCTACCCTCTTGTATTATCAACTTTTGTGCTGTTATTGTCTTAGTTGTGGTTAATGGTTATGGAAAATAAAATTTCTCTCATGCTACGAATTAGCAATTGTTTCACAGAAAACTTAAACAAAAATAGTAAGTAATCATTGTCAACAGAAACGTTCTTTTAGCTCATAATGAACTACAAACACATTGGCAGCTGGGAAAGCTTACAGCGTCTCCTCGGAACCCATAGCTAGTTTAAGGTAACTCTGTCTAGCCTTGGACCCCAGAAAACTGAATTGTAGAAACAGAATAACAAAATGTGAAATTCACAAAATGTCATCTTGAGTCTTGACTTACAGTTGAGTCTTGACTTACTTGTAATTAAACTAAGGCTTTTAACTGCACAAGGCGAACGAATACTGTAACTTTGCACGCCCAGAGCTACAGAGCGTCACGTGTCATGGGATCGATCATACAGTGTTACCTGCCACCCGACGCAGTTGAACGAGCTCTGCTATAACCGCAGCCAGATGGGCCAGTTCTGGATGGAGCGACGGAAGGCTGTGTTGTCCTTGGCGGTTGGTTACATGTCGAGATGTTTCACCTGTTCATGGACAGTCAACCGTTGAGATACGTGACAGCAACCACTTGATAGCGACCCAACCAGAAGTCGAACCCATGACCTCTTGATCACAAGTTCGATGTCTTAACTGCTACGCCACCAACCGGCGGATGAATGCGTTTGCTATAGATACAGTCGGAAGAAGTACATAGCGTGTGGTGTCGGCGTTCGGAGCAGCACTACAGCCGACATGTGTCGTGTTCCGTCTGGCTTTCACCCGGCTGTCTCCGACTTGTCCGTGTCGGCCCGGCAACTGCCGGTGACGACGGTCGTCGGCAACGGGAAGCTGATGTCGAACGGCATCATGTACAACAGCGTCGAGACCTGCGACGAGGCGGAGGTCGGTTTCTGTTGCTGTGTTTTTGGGCAGCGTTAGAAAGTACAGTGTAGTTTAAAATTACTAGATTTTTGGGCCGATCGTTAAGCTGTAAGCTCAGATGTCGACCCTTTGTCGTGGTTGTCGTCTGTCCGTCTGTTCTTCTATCTGTCGTCTGTCTGTCACGGATGTACTGTGGCTAAACGGTGCAAGATACGGCTTTGGTTGCTATTGATCACTAATAAGAAGTGGCATATGCCCTTTCAGACGACATGAAAATCATCGACCTTGGATGACTTAAAGTTTCAAGGTCAGTGATAACTAGTTTGGTCGGCCTTACTCCAGCGACAGCTGGGCTTTTTGTTGAAAAATCAGAACTTCAAATTTTGGATTTTAAGGCTTTTTATTTGTTATGCATTTTAATACACATTATAGTTAACTTTTTATTTGATAATGATATTTGAATTTTGACCTCACGTTGTCCACTGAACAAAAGCAGTGTGACGTAAAAAAAATGATGAACAGGACGTTTTTGGGTCTAAATTTCTTTGTTTTCTTTGAGCACTGAAGCCTAAGAAGCCTAAAAACGTTTTTTTCCAAAAACGTATGTTTTTTCCAGCCCTGGTGCTGGGACTAAGGCCATGCCAGAAGTTCTTAATAATTGGTATTAGAATAATATGTACCGGTAGTTTCTAACTACTGGTGATTGGTCGTGCCACCGGTATGTGTAGAATGAAAAATTTGCAACACGCTTTGCAAATCTTGCTAAACATTTTTGGCCGGCTGTCATGCTGATTGTCTCAGATTTTTGCTGCTTTGTCATCAGGAAGTAAGTCATTTCTTGCAGTATGATGGTAAAGCTTTGGGTTTGGGCTTTTGGCAACACATAACTTTGCAAGTTTGTCGAAAAATTGTGACTGGTGGACGGATGGCATTATCATTATTGAATGAATGAATGAATGAATGAATGACATTTATTTCAGATGTAAGTCCATGGAAACATAACGAGAAATTTGAGCTAATGCTCACGAGACGCGTGAAAGCCTATAGCAGTTCCAGTTCAGTATATTAGCTAAAATTGTGGTGTTCACGCTAAGTTAATATACAAACACCAAATTCTCTATCTGGATCGCACAACGATAGTTCATGCAGCCGACGGTGAAAATTTGGTAATCGTAGCTTGCACCGCTTTTGACTGATCCACCCGTGTGACGGACGGACGGACGGACAGAATTTCGATGGCTAAGACGCGATGAAAGCAGTAGCTGCTTTTGCGCGTAAAAACGCATCGCACATAGAAGAAGCTGTACGGACACGCAAATTATTATATGTTCAACTGCAGTGGTTAATCCAAGCTGAATTACAGTATCATCTAATGTATAGAAGCTTTTTAAAGTTGTTAGCATAAAAGGTGCCTTTAGTTTGTCCTGAATAACTCTCTGTACACTGTCTTTTAATTTTGCTGAATGTGCTCTGGGGCGAATTGTGTGATCAGGACGGCGAAGCTCGCATTGTCGATGGTCAAATAATGATCGTGTCAAATGCTGCTCCAAATGCTGTGCCAGGAATGTATCGTGAACCGTTTGATGGCATTCAGCTTCGTAAACTGCCGGAGCCGCCGCCGTTAATGCCGTCCGAAGTCCCCGGTACCTACTTTGGTCTTTTCTATCTGCTTTTTATAGAGAGAATGTATAATTTGAGAGAACGACGTCACTTTTGTGATTTTTTGTCAGTATAGCTAGTGCATAAAGTTAAAGCATTAGTCTCATTAGTGTATGCCAAATTACGGTATGGTGTGGTATACCGGAAAATGAAACGAATTTATACACAGTATATGGAGAGTAGTTTAATAGACACTTAATTTCACGGCTGCAGAAGATTCATTATGTAGCCTTTACTGTCGTTAAAGGTTACCGGTAACTCATCTCAGAGCTACGGAACGTCACCTGTCATATGGGATCACACTTGTCGGACGACACAGGTGAATGCACTCCACCTTAATTCTAGTCAAGCAGGCTGGTAGGCCTACTTGATTTACCTACCCCTGAGGGATGGAAGGCTGAGTTGGTATTTTTCGTTAGTTTTTTGTCATTATGCGTTGTAATTTGTTGTGTATGATTTGCTGTGTGATGTATACAGAATATTTCTCGGACACGAACACTTCTACGTACGCAGTTCCAGACACGTATTCCGCTTCCGCTGCTTCCAGTGGTCTGGCTGCTGACGCAGGACGGTTGAACGTTTCCGGCGGACTGGCTCAACAGTCCTCCTCGTTCAAACCCTTCGGTCTATCAGGCGCCAGTCAACCATCGCTACCGCCGCCACCACACCCTCGTGATTTGTATGCGTCGGAGGGCGCCCCCGAGTGTCTGCAGGTCAGTGAAGGAGCTTCAGTGCTGCTGCAATGACTTGCATTTTGAATGTATCTGTATGATTTGTCACAGTGAATTTCTAATTTAACCGAATTTTGTTTACGTTTTCGGCACTGACAATCATAATTTGTGAAGGTTTTGGTCACTTTCGTTTTTAGCCAAAATGACTGTTTTTTCGTTTTTGTTTTTGGTTCGCAGAAAAAAAAACTGTTATTTCTTTCATATTAATGTTCAGCTTTTTTCACTATAGTCAACATTACCAAACGTGACAGATTTAGTTTATTTGTTTCAATATAAATGTGTGATGTGACTGAACTGGTTTCATGTATGAGATTAGGCTAGATGCTGATAACTGAAAAATAATAGAAAATATTGATTTTTAGTTTTGTTTTCGGTCGAGACTGGTTGCTATGTTTCGTTTTCGTTTCAGTTTCGGCCGAAAATGAAAATGCCATCTTTGGCGCCAGTTTTGTTTTTGGTCGAAAACGTGTAAACCAATCGGTTTTGGTCTGTGTTTATCTGCAGGGCTGCAGTGGTAACAGCTGTTACTCGGTCCCGACGATGACTACGGTCGACCTGGCGCTGTGGTCAAGAGATCTGGATACTCCGGTCGTGGTGGAGTTTCCTCGTGACAGTCTGCGCTTTATCGAGAAGCTTGGCGAAGGACCACATGGAGAGGTAGATTATAGGTTAGGATCCACTATAGCTAAGGCCTGCTATAACCAACCATAACCCTATCCTTAATCCTTCATTCCCTAGGCTACATCAGCTTAATCACACTGCGATACACTGTGATAATTTGTTTCATTATTTCGCTTAGTTTTTGTGTGAAGTATTTTATCCGTTGCCTGTTATAGTGGGCATGAGCTATAGCACGTCATGCCTGATTTATGATGTTAGTTCTAGTTAACTTGTTGTTATGCAGTCATTAGGGACAATAGAAAATCACGGCAAAAACAACAAAAAACACGGCAAACTTCTGTAAAAATCGCAAAAATCATAGCAAAATCACGGCATCAAATTACGGGCTCAAAGACCGTTATACAGTCTAAAACTCAACATCTAGCATTGATGACCATCGTTACTTGTAATGCAAAGTTTTCATCTGTAAAAATTTTGTTGCTGCGGAGCATTAAAATACATATTTCTATGACGACGTCACGGTCACATATTGAAAAAAACATACAAACTTTGATAGCAGTATCAAAAATAAATATTTTTGCGTTAAAATCACACAATAAATTTCAATTTTTGCTGCTTAAAAACGAAAAATTCCTGCAAAATACGTAAAATCACGGCATTTTTGCTAAAAACATGGCAAAACATGGCATTTTGGAACAAGTCACGGCATTTGACGAAAATAAGATAAGATAAGATTGGCTATTTATCCGGCAGCCGGCTGCCGGATAAATTGGCCTGTGCCGGTTATTTTTTTTGGCAGCCAACTGCCGGATAAATAGCCGGGCTGGCTAAGAGCGGCTATTTATTCATTTGTAAGTGAAACAAAATAACACATATCATACGATCTATCATCATTTTTGCTGTTGTGTATCAGTTTTCCGGCGGCTACATTGGAAAAACGAGCAAAGATATTTTGAGAATTTCAGCAGCATTTTTTAGGCCGAAGTCGCTAAAGCGTTTCCTACAATTCCAAGAGGTTTCAGATCAAGACGGTAAAAATCAGCCTTGGGGGATAAAATTACCCCCTAATAATTATTGCAAAATCAGGGTTAAACATAATTCAAATTGTTGCAACCACATCATATTTTAAGGCCAAAATGCACCAAATTCGACTTCGGCTGCGGCTCCACCCCAGAATCCACAAGTGACTGACACCGAATTGAATGAAGATATCTAACCACTGTGAGCTTACTGTACCGACCTGTACTGACAATATGATCATTATATTGACATATTAATACCATATTCGCATTTTACTTTTTATTACCTTTGATTTGATATGCAATATACCTATGTTTTGACGTACTTAAAAATTGACCTATTTTTTCAATTTTGTGCCAAATTTCAAATTCAAATTTTGAAGAGAGCACGGCTGGGATTCTTGGGGAGTTTTGATATGTTATTCCTAGTGCTCCAGGCTAACCATTTTGAAAAAATCAGCTTGATACTAATTTTTTCCTTAGTTGACCCCAATATGACCTAATACTCCTGGACTATAAGAGGTCGTCCATAAATGACGTCACCCTCCGAGTTGGGAGGTGGACTTACATTATTGTGACGACGTGTGACGTAAGGGAGGAGGATGGTTACAGGAACTGTGACGTCACACACGTCACATCTGGCTTTTATGGTTTAGTAAGCCTACCATTTCATCCACAGTAATCACGTTCTCTTCAGTACGTGTAGGACAATATGATCTGCTTTTGTTTACAAACATCAGAAATGTGCGTAACACTAAACATAATTTAATTTTTTTATGAAAATTAGTAAAAATTGTTTTAGAAGATGAGTTTTTGCATATGTATTATAGTGATTTTGGTAATTTTTGAAAATTTGTGTTTCACATGGTAGTGTAGCAATTATTGCTAATTGTCCACAGTATGTGCTAGTGAAAGAATTGTGAAAAGCGGTTAATATTTGGCGAAGATATGAAAAATGACAAAGTGGGGACGTTTTTTTGGGACACAGTGTATTCTTAAATGATGTGCTAATTGTAAAGTTGTGATCCGGTCTGCACGCAGGTGAACCTGTGTGAACTGGTTGGTGGATTTGCTGCCGAGTCTGCTGTCAACACCGGTTCTTCTGGTAGAACTTCTGCACTGGTCACTGTCAAGACCTTACGCATCGACGCCGACGAGCAGGCCAGGTTGGATCATTTGTGTTGAGCTGAGGAACTTAAAGATAAACCACACGATTAGTCGGCGGAAGAAAAAAATAATGATTAATAAAATTTTGATCCTATAGACTTTGATCAAAACTTCAAAGCATTTCAGTAAAAAAACATTAGAAAGTAATACATTGACATCGTGTTTTGCATCTGAAATTATCTCTAAAATGTTTTTTTGGCAGAAAAGTCAGGATTTTGGTTTGTCTCAGTTGATATGTGCCGTGTGCGAGAAAAGTAGAAGAGTTGCTAAACAAGATAATGGCAATTACCGCTGTCGGCTTTTAATAGAAATCAATTGTTAATTAGGTTGGTCACTAACTTTTGTTAAGTCATCTCTTTGAGAAATGTTTCATCATTACCGGCTGTATACTTTCACGTAGCGATGATGATGATATCCCTGTGTACATGTGTTACTGTTACCCTCACCACAGACGGGGGTTATGTTTTTTTGTAGTCTGTACGTTTGTATCCAAAAGTTAGGAACAGGTTTTAGTGAATATTTTAACGCTCAAGAGCTCATACTAGCTGTCATAATTCTATCCATCTGTCTGTCTGTCTGTCAAGTCCTGGTACCGGTACCCGAACCAATCTCTGGCTTTACAGACGATTTATATTTCTAGTAAAAAACCACGTGTTGACGTTTTTTCATCGGTGGGCTTCTGTACGTCGTAGGTGTTTTGGTGGCATAACAGCAGGGTGTTGGACTTTCGATTAAGAGGCTGTGGGTTTGACTGCCGGTCAGGACGCTATCAAGTGGATACTACTTGGATGGGTGACTGTCTGTAGACAGGTAAACCATCACAGGCTGCGCTACCCAAGGGTAACCAACCATTTCAATGGGAGAACCCAAAATTTGACCCCTCGTATATCCCATTACACAATGTCAGAAGAACTTTGCTGACTGTGTAATGGTAAAGTTTGAATTTTTAAATTGTGATTTGTGCTGTTTTATATCTGCAACCACGATGTCACCCTTACACTGTATATAAACTGAAC
>Ga0209367_1007536_pt1 | contig 14988 bp, 10 predicted proteins | sample WorMetLIZISLAND2_FD_187412 | JGI IMG/M metagenome (GOLD analysis project Ga0209367, IMG submission 187412) | Marine gutless worms symbiont microbial communities from Max Planck institute for Marine Microbiology, Germany - Olavius geniculatus... ... | reverse complement strand
ACGATCTTGCTGTACTGTACCGTGACGTGATGACGCAGCTGCTTGACAAGCACTGTCCTGTGGTCACGGTGTGTCGCAGGCCGAGGCCGGCTACGCCATCGTTCGACGCTGAGTGCCGCGACGCTCGTCGTAAAGCCAGAACAGCCGAGAGACGCTTTAGGCGCAAACGTATTGATGCCGACAAGCGAGTTTTGGCGAACAAGCTGAAGGCCATGCGTGAATTTTATGAAGCCAAACGTAGCAGTTTCTGGCGCAGGGCGATATTAACGAGGGATTCCTCATCTAGAACTGTCCTTGCAGTGTACGACATGCTGTTGAACGAGTCCGATTAGAAGGTATAATTTGAAGCATAGTAAATAAATTACTAAAACAGATGAATTAATTATAAGAGAAAGAGCGTGTTTATGTCGCATATGAAACGTACACCCGCCCCTTTGCACATGTCTAGCCTATATAAACCACTGTATAGTGGTGACACAGCCTAATCAGCGAAGTCGCGGCTGAAGAACGTTGGGACAGGAACTGTAAGGAAGTTGTTTTGAAAATGAAGATTTACATCGCCAAGTTTGGTATTTCTGTAAATTTTAAATTGCAGGAGGAGGGGAGAGTTAAGGGTTTGTTTTTTTTCAATTTCCAACACACTGTCAAATAAAATACCGTGGGGTCAGCTGTACGATATATACATAGAATTTACATCACAATTTTGGTCGGACTCCGACAGTCGAAAATCCAACTCCCCAGCCAATTTTTTCACAATTCAAACACTGATTTCTGCACGACATTTTTCTGATAAGCTAAAATTTAGAGGAGAAATTGCAGCGGCGTCATGGGTTAACAAAGTAGGCGGCGCAGAAGGTCGCAGACATTGCAAAGTTTAGACAGAATTCCGACAAACAGCTGCTAATTTTTACAAATAAGATCGCGGGTGCTCAAAATTTCAGTTTTAGCCTCAAATTTGGCGTTTTGGGACGAAAATTTCCAACAAGAAGATTTTCCGACAGCCCAAAATTTAGAAGTGGTAAATGCCCCCCGCCCCCTGCCACAACGCCGCTGTCTCAGACACCAGACAGTGGCGTTGCGTTCAGATGGACGGCGAACCAGTAGAGGCGTCAAGCGATGAGCCGTGAGATAGCCAGTGACTTCAGCACCAGAAGCAGCAGCATCATCATCACTGCTTCCGCATCATCTGCTGCTCATACCATTGCTGCTCACTCTGCTCGCACTGATAACGCTCCACCGATCAACGGCCACTTTCACCAAAGTTTGCCTGTATGCGTCTTCATGCTGAGTTTGAAAGGGTTTGAATTGGTCTGCATTTTTACTCCTCGCGCGCTACGTTCCTAACGTAGCGAAGAAGAGTATATAAGATCAGTGTAATATTGAGGACCGACCGATCGACCGACCGACGACCGATTAACGACAGACCTCTGTTCATGGAAGAGCCTTCCTTGAAGACCTTCAAACGGCCATATCTCCATAACGGTGCTAGATAGACGCATGGTCACTATGGACCACCGATAGGAAGTCGACCCCCGGGAGTCGAATGGTCACGTGACCGATGACGTCACGTGACCCCAAAAGTCACTGTGGACAAGACCATGCACGGTTGATGTTGTCGGAGAGGTGATGCTGTCGGTACCGCTATTTGCGGTGTGAAAAGAAAGGAACTAAAAAGCAGTTAAATGAATGCAGGAGAAAATAATGCGCGAGAGGAGTACATTAGATTGGTCACAATCTAAAATATTTCTTGTTAAGATTACTTCCAAGGGCGGCGATTTTCAGTAAGCATTTGGGGGACGGACTAAGGGGCCTGGGGGAATACAGAGTTAGAAATAACGGTACAGGTACATGTAACACACACAAAAGTTACAATGAAATGAATGCGTTTGGTGGTTACTTGAACGCGCTAAACTTGGGGGTTATTTAAGATTTTAAGTAGTGGTTGTAAAGCAACGGGGTCTGGAAAACAGAAGTTTTCTAGTGAGATCCTGGTCCAAAGCCCTAGCAAAGGGTCAGGAGGACGTTGTCCCCCAGAAGTTGAAGCTTTTTTGTGTATAATTGCATGCATTTTTTGCATTGGTGTAGCTACAGGAATTTTTTTTCCTGGGGAAACAAATCCCAGAGAGTCCCTTCCTTTTGTTCCCTTTCCTTTTCTTTCACTTTTCTTCCTATTTACTTTTTTTGCTTTTTTCTCGTTTTTTTTCTATTTTTACCTGTCCATTTAGCTGTTTTACCTTTTCTTTTACCCTTTTCCCTTTTTTCCTGGCTTTAGAATTTCCCAAATTATAGTTATATAAACTGGAAGAGTGTTTTGAGTTTCCCCGGCGTGTTCTGGAGCAGAATCCCAGCCAAAAATCAAATTTCGTGCATTAGCGCCTAGTCTTAAAATAAGATCTGGTGGCAACAATTTTAACCATTTTGTTGAGTATTTAGCTGACCACGTTTAGTACAGATTAAACAATAGGCCTACGCCTAAAGACAAACAAGGGTGGTGCCACAGATTTAAAAGTGGGGTTACAAATAATCTGCGAGTGAAGCAAGCAGAAAGAAATTGACCTGCTATATATATGCAGAAATGTCTTCTTGACCTGATTTGAAATGCACAGTTGAAATGTAAAACTAAAACTTGATCGTTTGGGGGCAAATTATTGGGGGACAAGCTAGTATGTTGCCCCCTGCTAAATATTAGAGGGGACATGTTCCCCTCATCCGCGGGATCGCCACCCATGATTACTTCATATAGTGCTGACGGTAAACTAGTTGCATTTTCTGGTAACAGTTGCTGGCGCAGAAACAAAACGCAAAATGATTGCAGAAAACTCTTGACGTCGGGAGTCGATTTGAAATTTCTCGCGGAGTTTTTTTCCGACGTAGGCTATAGGATGTTTTTCTTAAATGGCGGCAGGCGTGGAATAGAGTCCGAGGCTTATGTTCGTCACTGTTGCGCATGTGGTGCGTATGGCGCTGCATGGTTAGTTGGATGTGGTGGTCAGTTCGCGGTGGTCAGTCTCTGGTCAAGCCCTCCCTCCCGGCCTCCGCGCCGCCGCCTTTGTTTACTAGCGGCGTCCTTACGTCGACTGACTGACCGGAAAGAGAAATGTGTTGTTTATGCGCGTGCGCGGTGGGCGGATGGCGAACGGAAGAGACAAAGACGCACGCTGGGAACCTCGATTCGGATCTGAGACGGAAACGGATCGTCGCTATAACCATTGCTGCGGTGCACGGAGCGGCCAGAAGTCATTCCACCCGCCTTTTAAGCCATCGCAACGCACCCAACGAATGCAACGAACGCAACATAAATGTAAAAGACTTTTTTAAAGGTTTTTTATTCTTGCCACGTTTTCCCTTTTAGCGTTTTCTTTAATTTTCTTAACGTTTTTTTTTCATAACAACGTTTATTGAAATTTGAAAATTCTACCAAGAACGTCGAAAAGCACTTTGAAAGCCAATGAAACAAATTAAAGAATTATCGTCGTGGTAGTTTACTTCCTTATTCTAGTGTTACATGGTCTTACGACCACACACTGCACACAGTTGAATAAAAATTAAAGAAAATTCTCTTTCTTTGTCGAGTTCTAGCTCTCCTGCACTTACGTTATTATTAAGTTTTAGGCAAGATGTTAGACAAATTAGGGCTAACGTTTTTTATCAACGTTTTGAACGTTGTTTTTATTTCTACCATGTTTTTTTACGTTTTTTAACGTTAAAAAAATTTTTTTGTCTGGAACGTTTTTCACATCTGAGGAACGCAACGAACTCAACTTATTCGCTAAGAGCGCAACGCGACGATAGACGCTGCTTTTATCGTTGCGTTTTGGCCGTTAAGTCTCTTGCGTCCGTTGCGTTTTTTGTGTACTCTTTTTTGCGTTTGTTGTGTTAATGTTGAATAAAAAGTGACTACTGTTTGCTTGAAGTATTGACAAAATTCATTGTTTTAGAATACAGTTTTGTCATGCTTATTAAATTTGCCATCGTACGTAAGTTTGTAAGTCTAAGTACAAAATCTATAATTATTTTATCTGTAACGGTTTATTTTTTGGCTGTTAGGGGCCTATAAACATTTTTAAAATACTGTCATTTTTATAGTGAGAGTTTAAAATTCATTAAAATGTTGCAAAAATTAAAATACGTTGATTATACGCATCTTCAATGGAAAAATGTGTACAAATGCTTATAGGCTTAAACGTTTATTACATCGATGAGCAATGGTACTTCAGATAATCGGTCGGTCTTCAAATGGTTGCATGTGGATTTAATAATCGGTGAATCCGCAGCGCTCGTGGCTCGATGGCCAGTTCCAAATGACCGTAGCACTGGACTGGTCAGTACTCAGTGCCAGTGGTGTGGCTGACAGGGCGGACTGCTACACCGTGAATGATGGCACTCTGCGGCCGATCCGTCACTTAGACCGACCCAAGCTCCACTTGTTTCGAGTTGATGCCAATTTCTTGTATAAAACATTTAACCAAGCATGCACATTTACTAGCGCTAGGGAAATACACTGTGTCCCAAAAAAGCATCTTCGACATTTTCGACTGTAACTTGAAAACCAATCACCAGATTTTAATAATTTTTAATTCAAATATTTCTGACACAACGTGCCATCAAATGACAAGTCATTTAACCACCTCACCCAATGTTTGTTTCTGCACTACCTGGAGAAAACATAACCAGCGAAATATCACTTTTTATCCAATGCGATATGATTGCTTAATTAACATAACGCGTAAAAACACATTATGTTCACATTTCTGATACTTTGGCTGACATTTTATCCAGTTGTCCATTTTTCAACTGCTTGTACTAAAATTGCTTGAAGTATTGGCCCACTATGCGAACACAGGCAAGGAGACGCTTTCTCTATTCATTGACAGCAGTATCGATAATGTTCTGCTCCAGATCAATCCAGGCCGTACCAGTCACTTCTTGACTTCACAAACATTCCTAAACTTCATCTGGTAAACACACTGCTGCATGACAGTCACGCTTTGTAATAGACCAGCTGTTGGGGCTCACAGATTAGGATAGATGGAATTTATTGACGTTTTTCATGCATTTTAACACGTATTAGGCCTATGCTTGGTCTGCTTTCCCCAGGTAGTGCAAAAGCAGACGTTGAGTGAGGTGAAAACTAAAACACTTATTTAATAGCCAGTTGTGTCAAAAATATTTCTGCCAAAAATTATTAAAATCTGCTAATTTTTGTTTAAGTTTCGATCGATAATGTCGGGGATGTTTTTTCAGGTTTTCCGTTTATTTTAACACATATGTCGCTTGATCTGCTTTCCCTAGGTAGTGCAAAAGCATATATTGGGTGAGGTGGAAAACTGAACGGTCATTAATTTTGATGGCCAGTTGTGTTAAAAATATTTGTACCAAAAATTATAAAAATCTGATAATTGGTTTTCAAGTTAAAGTCGAAAATGTCGGGGATGCTTTTTTAATCACACGATTAATCGTTCAAGAAATTTTAATGATCAACAAAATTTTAATCGTTAAACTGTCGATTAGTCACGTCACCAAGAACGCATAGATAAAACGACAAGCATTAATAAATGATAATCACTTTCTTCGAAGAACGTGATTGGATGAAATCGTGAAAGTGTGATTACACGGATTTATTGTCAGCTGAACAGCTTATAAAGTTAATAAAATATGCATTTTTCTTGCACAATAACCGCTGCTAGTTCTAATCGAAATCAATGTTTTTTTTATATTTACGTTATAAATGCATCAATTTCATTTTTATGTTTTATATTTAGCCCAGGGGCAAACCGGCTGCAAAATAAAAAGTTATAAGCCTACCATTTTTAGTTGCTGTATCCTATAGTTTCCCAGACAGGTCTTTTTAGCGATCATTCGCCGCAAATGGTCCTCGAACCTAGTTATTATAGGGTTCGGATCTTTTTTAAAAATTCATTAAGGAAGTACAAATGTGATAAAATAGGGACATGCATTATTAGATTTTGATCAATAATGAATGATTTTTTTTTAATTTTTGGAGCGCTAAATCAACTGTGCAAAATTTTGTCGAAATCGAATAAAAACTGCGACCATCCCGACAAACAGAAACAGGCAAAAGATTGTTTGGCGCAAGTTAATAACTTTATACACGTTTCATGTGCATTTTGTCCTCTATTAACAGGCGAAATATCACCTCCTTGCTTTGGTGGCAGTACCGCAACAGCAACATGTGTAAAAAATTGTTCTTTAATCTTGAATCGCGGGCGAATTTTCTCGCGTGACTAAGCTTGTCGTCGAGGAAGGTGGATTGGGCTGCATGCGTGGTGTTGTATTGTAGTGTGAATAGGTAGAGTGCAGAATCATCTTCAAATGAGCTGAATAGTCAGCCGCCGACAGACAGATGGATAAATGAATGTCGGTAGACCGCTGGGCTATTGTATTGAGATAGACGACCAGTCAGCGATGCAGTGATTGAAGACGCATATACGCCTCGAAGTGCTGGACACCTGCTACATGCATACTATATAGGCCTAGTCTAGACTATAGGTTGCGGCGGGAGGCAATGCGCGGTAGGCCTTTGGTTGTTGGTTGATCAGACAATAGACATCGTCTTTCAATGGCATTAGAGTCCCATATACCAATCCAGTTCATACAGATGTACCATGCATGCAACGAACGTTAGAAAGATGTTCTCAAAAGCGCTAACAATAATTGAAGAAAAAAACAGATACTGTGGTTTACGTTCCACCAGGACCGACAAAAACACAAGTCAAGTAAGTCAAGATTGCATGCAATGGCGTCGTCGTAGAGGACAATTGCCTCTTCTCCAAGTTTAGCCTGTCGGCGCCTCAGATTCGATTATCGATTACTGGCACTATATAAATATTTTTATTGTTTGATTAATTGATTGACATTCTGATCAAAAGTACAAAATTTGGTGCCAAAAATCCGCAATTTTAGGGGAAATTAAAAGTAGAATTTAAATTACGAGCACCCATTATCTTCTGTAGAAAAGTTCCAGCTCTGTGTCGAAAAATCATAACTTCCTGCCCTCTACTTCCTTAACCGACGACGTTGCTGAAGATGTACGATTGTGTCGGGCGGACAGACAGACGTACCACCGTTACACGATAACAGCTGACGCAGTAGCCAGTAGTGATGCCGCCTATACAGTAGAACGTCGAGGACGCCGACCGACCCTGCGCGGCAGGAGGTCCAAGCGTTGTCAGTTGTCGTGCCAGGTGTCTGTCTGCCGGTGGGCGGACACCTTGCATGCAAGCAATGCTGAAACGGCGTCGAAAGCTATACTTGTCGGCGTTGTCGCTCGTGCCGGAGGCGTGCCTCGCTCCAGCGCTGCATGCGGTGCGCTACGTACGGAAGTTTCTGCACCCCGTGTAGCGCGCAACGCAGACGACAATGACGTCGACGCTGATAATGTTTACAGGTTGTGCAGAAAATCGCGCTTTCGCTGCTAAATTCTAAGACACGTGCTCGCTTGGTAAAACGCGTACAGCACAAATTAAAACCACAACTTAGCCTACTTAAAACCGTCGCCGGTATGCGTGTCCATTGTTAGTTTTGACATGCGGACTGCGGGGAATTTATTCTCACGCGGTCAGTATTCTGGGCGGAGACCGGAAAATATGCAAAGTTTTGTTGACAGGGAGAGTTATTGACGAAGCGCGTAATAGAAACGATTGTGTATACGTTGTTGTCATGAAATAAATTCAAGCGCCGGTACGTTGCTAATGTGTTGGAAAATAATAGACAACAAAATCACAAAAAGTATAGTCTGAGAATTGCAGTGAACGCTGAATGTTCCATGTGCAGTGCGGTGCCAACAAGAGCACGTGGTCGTCGACGCCTCTGACGTCATCGGTGACGCCATCATTGCAGTCACGTGACATGAGCGGAAGCAGTAATGGCGGAGCTGGGTCGCTGCACGGCAGTGTGACCGTCAGCATTATACACAACATTGACGCCGCTGGACTATACAACCAGGTCAGCTGCGGCTTTTCCTTCATTTTAGTTCATTTCAGTTTTGTCGCTTTGTACGCTCCTTTAACTTAAACTTTCTAGATTCGTATGCTTATTGCCATCTTCTTCTTATCCCCAGACAGTTGTCAGTGATCCGTTTAAAAAAAATTCTTTGATTGATGTTGTGAACGATGATCTATAACGACCTGCCAAGTACTTTGAAATTTCAATAGGCCTAGGCTATATCTTTTCTTTTTATTATGCGAAACACCATGTAATGCTTCGCGCGTCTTAGCTATGGTCGAGGCGTCCGTCCGTCTGTCCGTTACACTGCGGTATCCTATTGCGTCAAAATGACGCAAGCTGGGATTACAAAGTCTTCATTGCGAGCTGCCACAAAGACTCGCGTTAGAGCATTTGTTATGTTTTTTTCCAGAAATTCGAAGGGAGTCACACTGACCGAGGGCACCAAATCAGAAAGGATACAAAAAATGGCGATTTTCAGCCGGTCGCTGTTATCTCAGAAATGGCGAGAGAGAGCTGGTGACAGATAGGGCCAAGGTTACTGTTAATCACTAATAGGAAGTGGCATATTGGCTTTCAAATGAAATGAAAATCATCGACTTTGACCTTGAAGGTCACTGACAACCAATACGGTCGGCTATCCTAGCGACAGCTGGGTTTCTTGTTATACGTGTAAGTACTGCTCGTGATCGCGCGCTAAACGCCAGCGGCAGTTCCGATGTCAGTTCGTCCGTCGATTTACAATCGTTATTTTGTGTCAGAAAGGCTGAACGAATCGAGCTGATTTTTTTTTGTTAAAAGCAAACTTCAGCCTATAGGCCTAAGCCTACGCATTGATTCATAAGGCCCACGGGTCTTCAGAAGATGACTTCGCTTTGTAATGTCAATCCAAGCCAAGCACGTCGTCGTTCCCATCACCCAAACACACCGTTATGTCAGTACGCTCTTGTTGCATTATGTTCAGGCGTCGTGGCCGATTATGAGTGCCCAAAATTTTACTCTTAAATTTCCCAAAAATGAAAGATTTCAGCTTAAAAATTTACGTATTTTGTGAACAAAATTCTGACAACAAAGTTTTCCGACGGGCTATAACATTTAGGGCGCGCAATTCCCCATATCCGTAGGCCTAGCCCCTGTTAGTGGCGCGGAGCCAGAATCTGAATGTAGGGGGCATTTGGGGTGAGGCGTGGGCGTGGGGAGGGATGCGCCCTCCCCATCAAAGAAAGGGTCTGGGGGCTGTGCAGTGTGCACCTTCCCCAGAAAATTTTCGGATGTTTTGTGTGATAATGAAGTTTTTTGGTGCACGTTTGATACTATTTTGAATAACTGAATAGACTGGCTTGGCACGTGCCCCCACTGTCCCCCTATGGCTACGCCAGCGTGCCAATGCCACTGAGTATGTTGAATGTTGGACGTGTGAAGGCAAAAGGCGAGATAAAGTTGACGTTTAGTTCGACGCTGGGCGCGGGTGGAGCGTCGAGTGGTGTGGATTCGCCGGTGAAGTTGGAGGAACAGCCTGCAAGCGTCAACACTGACGCCAGTATCACGACGACCACTGCTTCACACACCCAGGACGACCTACTCGCAGATCCAGACGACATTGTCTCAGAGTTCCTCGGACAGATCAACCAACAACACGCCTCCATGGTCCCCGCGGAAGCTCCGCCCCTCGCGGCTCAAGTTCCGCCCTTCATGGCCGCTGACGGAAACGGACAGAGGCAGCAGCGTCGATCGCACGACGGACCACTACCACCTAGTGATGCAAGCAGATTGCCAGCATCGTTCATCTACGAGCCCGGCGTTAACTCCAATTGGTGTGATGCCGCCCCTCTCGACGCAGAGCTACTTCCGGTAGGACTGAGCGGCGGTGCAGCAGGCGACATGAGCGGCGGCCCGGCGGCCGAAACGCTCAAGAAGATGGCGGCGCTACATCGGCGGCTGGAAGAGGAAAATACGAGCCCCGGAAACGGTTCAACGACAAACCCGCAGCAGCTTTTGCAGCCCACCTCCGCCGACTACGACGGACACGCTTACAACGTGGGTCGACATCGACATGCGTTGTCCTATCAATTTCCGGTGTCGTCATACTGTAGCGCAACAAACGGTCGGTGTACGATGGCTTACGGCGGCGGGGCGTCGAAACCTTTATCGCACTACCCAGCGCCGTCCACTGCGGGAAACAGCTGTAGGCCTACTCTTCCTGCAGTGGCGTTCCCGCACTGCGGGCACCACGCGCCAGAACCGAATGCAGTCGCCGGTGGTGCTACCGGAAGTTCGTCGTTTTACATGACGCAGTCGCAGTGCGTCGACTTCCGGTTGTCTGGGCCACGGGTCGAGGCTCGGGCCACCATGTCGCAGTCGGCGGGGGTACGGTCGTCCAGCCCGTACTGGGTCCAGACGCCGTCGTCAGCTGCCGGCAGCGGGTGGACGCGAGTACGAGCTGGTACGACGTACCCGTACCCGCGTGTGTACCCGTACCCGCAGTCGCGCGGCGGATACTCCGCGTCTGCTGACGAGCGCCGTGGCAGCTGGATGTCGTCGTCACCCTACACCCGGACTGCCACATCTCACAGTCCGTCCGGCGCACAGATAAGTTACGGCAGTGAGACTCAGAGACGCCGGACGTTCCAACATCAGACATACCACCGCGACAGCCACGTCCTCAGCGACGACGCTCGACCAACAGAGCCTCCCCCGCCCCCGGACTACTCATATTTCGTGCGCCAAAAACAGCAGCGAGTTCAGTCCGACCACAACCGGAAGTGGAATCATCCTCCGTCCGGCAACGAGGCTCATCGGTGGACTAGGCGTCGGACGCCGTGGAACCACCAGCACCACCACGGCGTCCAGGACTTCACCCGTACTGCTGCTCTTCCCCCGCCACCCGCTACCAGTCACGTGACTACTGCTCATCACGTGACTTCCGGCCCCGACCTCGACTATGCGACGGCGTCGATCGGCCACGAGACGTGTCTCGGTCAAGAGTTGTTCTTTGACGTGTGCAGTAGCGGTGGTAATTTGCTGATCGACGACCACACGGACTTCACTAGTTTCATCGACGACATATTAAACGCGCCGTGACTGAGGGCGAACATTCAACCAAATAAAAAATTTCAGTCAATAATTTTAGTTTGATTTGTACTATACGAAAGTCGGTAAGCCTATTCTGCAGATGATATCATAGTGAAGTTCATGGGCGAAAGTCAACGGCTTTAAACTACTACTAATTAGGTTTCATCATCATCATCATCAATACAAACTGATTAGCGTGGTATAAGTGCAAACTGCACTTCAAGAACACGTTACAACACGATAAAAACACACAGAAACACTAAAAAATGAGAACCAAAAAAAATAAAACGCTAAAACAAAAACACAGAAAGTTCAAAACAGTCACGCGCCATAAGATCGACGAAATAAAAATGTTTTCAGTTTATGTCGAAAAGTTAAAAGTGATGTAGCAGATGTGATATCGCCCGGCAGTGCGTTCCACAACTTAGCAGCAATAACAGGAAAAGCCCGATCGCCAAGTGTGGAATGTCGTGTAACTGGAACCACCAAAGCTGCAGTAGACGCTGAGCGTAGTTTTTGTCTTGAACGCAGGTCGGATACGCTCATAAAGTCACTCGAGAGGTAGTCCGGACCAAGACCGTGGAGACAACGATACGTCAAGACGCACAGTTTGAACTCCACGCGTTCAGGAACGGACAACCAGTGAAGTCGTTGTAGTAGTGGCTTGACGTGATCATGTCGACGGGCGCCGTAGATCAGTCGCGCTGATTGGATAAATGACTGGCGACTTAATGCACACAAGAAGTTTGAGCTAATGCTCACGATACGCGCGAAAGCGTATAACATTTCCGGTTCAGTAGTTTAGCTGAAAATTAGCGTGTTCACGCTAAATTAATATACAAATACCAAACTCTCTATCTGGATCGCATAACGATAGTTCCGTGGCGCCACCTTGTGAATGATATACACTTGTGTCGCAGCCCGAAATCGCCAAAAAATAGATAAAACCCCCTATTTTGGCGTTCAAGGTCATTGAATTCGGCGCCAATCAAGAGCCAGTGTACGACTTCCTATTAGTGATTAATAGTAACCTAGGCCCTAGCCTAGTTCTAAGCTGTTCCATAGATGTAAAAAAACGTTCCAGGAAAAATAAAAAAAACGTTAAAAAACGTGGCAAGAATAAAAAAAAACGTTTAAAAACGTTAAATAAAAAACGTTGGCCATAATGTGTTCAACTTCTTGCCTAATGCCTAATGCTGTAAGTGCAGTATACCTGGAATTATAGTTTAGATAGAGAGAACTTCATTTAATTTCAATTCAGCTGTGTAGTCATAAGACAATAGCATTAAACTAATTAAATATACTAGTTTAAAAACATTTTATTTAGTGTATTTAAACTAACGAAGTAAACTAAATCACTATGACTTAATTCGTTTCTGTGGTCCCAAAAGTGCTTCACAAAGCCTTTGATGGGATTTTCAATGCACGTTTTTTAAATAAAAAACGTTGAGCAAAATAAAAAACGTTAAAAAACGTAAAAAAAACGTGGCAAGAATAAAAAAACGTAAAAACGTTTTTTTTTGACATCTATGAGCTGTTCATTAATGTGAAGTAAGTGTACGACGTCGTTTTTATTACATTGTTTAGCGTTTTTGTTTATGGTAAGTTCAAATGCATTGCATGTATGCATTTGAACACATTTTACAAAAGAGTTATTTGAAGTTTTAAACGGCGCCAGGCATTTGCGAATCATAGCCTTCGTCTCTGATGCAGTTCAACACCACATCAGTGACGAATGTTTTGTCTACCTAGGCCCTATCTCGCACCGCTATTAAGATACAGCAACTTAATTATTGGCCAAAAATTGCAAATTTTGCCCACCCCCTGTCATTTAGCGCCCTCGTTCGGGGTGACCCCCTTCGAACTTATGGAAAAGCTTTACGGTTCCTGAAGCTAGAGTCTTTCGGGCAGCGACGGTAAAAATTTGGTCTTCCTAGCTGGCACCGCTTTTGACTGATCCACCAGTGTGACAGACGGACGGACAGAATTGCGACGGCTAAGACTGAAAGCAGTAGCTGCTTTCGCGCGTAAAAATTCTTAATAACTTGGCATTTTCTCTTAAGGGCAATGGTGTTCAGATGCTTGGAGGCTTAGCTGTCCGAAATTCCGGGTCAGACAGCCAAAACCTAGCCTACTGTATGCAATGTCTCAAACTTTGGAAAGTCAAGAATTACGATTAACCTGGTAGTAATTGTTAGAAGTTTTTAACAGGAAGGTAATGAAAGAAAACAATGGAACTGGAATGCTTCGTTAGCGTACGTATGCAATATTTCAAAATAAGGGTTTTATCTTTCTCCTCTCTTCCCTCAGGTTCTCCCTTTCCGTCCGCCCATGAGGCCTCCCAGCTTTTCCATTGTTTCTCTTAATTCACCAAGGGGTTAGAAAAGTATTGTATTTTTCTAAGATCCCTCAGAAGACTGCATTGCGTGCATTCTGAGGTATAAACAACCCACCATACTTCACATTACAAAAACACAGAATCTGTATTCACATAAAATAACAGTTAATTAAGCAGTAAACAGACACGTTCCATACCTGAACTCGGTACTACAATAGTGAAACAACAAATTATGTTGACAAAATTTTCTAATCCTCAATGGCCTAAACTAATATACATCTACAAGCCTAATCGCTCAATGGTCTTACACATCTACTGGTAAGTTCAAGCATCCGAATTTTTAAACCAAATCAACAAGACTGACTCAGCATCACCCCATCGTTAAGAAGCATGCAATCAGATTACAATTAGTTGATAAGCCATTAATACTTCCGACTTAATGTACAAACTCAACTGAATTCCAATACATAAGACCAGTTAATTAATTAACAAATTAGCCACATGTTCTTAGTAGAGACACTTCAATATTCACACGTATAATGCAACAACAAGATTACATTAATTGGCATCTCAATATTTGAATGTCTCACCAAGTACGGTTCAATTGGCTGCCCATTAGCAAGTGAACTGGACTGTCATAAATTCACACATTTCTCATTATGTAGGTATATAATAATTGGGTACAAATACGAATATGGCATTTCTTAACGTCTAATTGTGAGAAATTTTGTGCCATGGCAGTGACCTTGATCTCTAGTCTGTTTAGTTACGGGATTAAAAAAACACTGAATAATTACATCCCAGTGCATCTATAAATAATGCAGCTGAATAACTGGAAAAAAAATTGCTGAACAAGAAAATGCACTTTCCACGTTAGCTTTCAATCGAAATTAAGAACTAAGTGATTGTTAATTTTCTACAGTTAACTATTAACAAATTTTCAATCACTACCAGCTCTAGATGTCAGTATTGCCAAACAAGTAATTGAGTGGACGCTGCGATGGCACAAATGAAGAACAGAGCAATAAAAGACAAAAGCTGGAAAACATGTTGGCCACACGATTTAAGTGACAGCACAAAATGTGAGTTCAGTGGAGACAAGTATACACGGTGTTTCATAAAAAATGGCACCCTTTTTCTTTCTTTGATAGGTCAGTCAAGTGGTGACCAATTTACATGAAATTTTTACCAGCTGTAGCTGAAGAAATAGTTGTAGCTGAAGAAATACTTATTCAAAATATTTCAACAAAATGTGGCTGTTAATTAAATGTTCTTTGCTAGTCGTTATGTAACGCTGACGTCATAATGCATCGTGAATACAAGCTTGCTTGTCTCAACTGGTGCTGTCACTTGTTACTCTGCTTCGATGGTGAATTTTATCTGGTTCATTAATGAAAAATGTTCATTGTATCAGCAATAAGCAACACGGGAGCATAAAATCAGGCGTTTTGCGATTCAAAAACTCAACCAACTTGCAAGCAATGTGTGCTGGTGCACTGTCATGCTGGAAGGTCTAAAAGTCAAGCTATCCTTACAAGTGTGTGAAAGTGATCGTTTTAGGCGTTTTTGTGGCTGCAATGGTAAAACTTCAACAGTTTAATGTCATCAGCGAC
>Ga0209367_1007535_pt1 | contig 14988 bp, 11 predicted proteins | sample WorMetLIZISLAND2_FD_187412 | JGI IMG/M metagenome (GOLD analysis project Ga0209367, IMG submission 187412) | Marine gutless worms symbiont microbial communities from Max Planck institute for Marine Microbiology, Germany - Olavius geniculatus... ... | reverse complement strand
TTATTTTACCGCAATTATCACGTGTAGCGTGAACACGGTTGCAGATAGGCACAGACATGCTGCTTATCATAACAAGCACTAATAACAGGCTTTTTATTACTGTCAACGTCGATGACCTTGAATGACCTTGAACCCTCAAAATAAGGGTTTTTAGTGAATTTTTCTGCAATTTCTGGCTGCGACACACATTTTAAGAGTGAATTGCGCCAAAATGGCTGGAAATAGACCTGGACATTTTGCGCATGACATTCTTTTAGCATAGAACATACATTTTTAAGAATCTACAAGTAGTTATTTTACCGCTATTGGCTCGTGTAGCTTGAAAACGGTTGCAGATCGGTAGAGACATGCTGCTTATCATAACAAGCAATACAGTGACAAGCTTTTTATTGGTGTAAACATCGATGACCTTGAATTTCTAAAATAGGGGTTTTAGTGTTTTTTTGCAATTTGTGGCTGCGGCGTGACGCGACCCCATTTAACGTTTTCCACCCCGCATTATTCCGTAAGCCAGTAAATTGGAACGGTTTCTTGATTGGAACACTTAAATACTCGAAATCTATGAGCTGCTTACTGAAAGTGAGGAGTGATTATTACTCCACGGTGGTTTCGCTTTCGATTTTGGGTAAGCCCAGAAATGTAGTACTTGTACTTGTACTTGAGGGTCAGGTACTTGTCGACATGTGACAAGTACTTTATTTTTATTTTCTAATATTTAAACCATGCCTTGTGATTGAGTCCAATGCCCGAAACAGTCCAAAATTGTGGAAAAATAAACATTGATATAGGAAACATTGCAGTGAAATCTAATTACTAGCCGGTAATTTAATTACTTAGTGATCTGTGTTCGCCAATCGCTGCAATTTAGTTGGACCCGTCATCTCAGCTTTAGCTGCACAGTGTGGGGCACTAAAACACAAATTTTTTTATTATGACTTGAAGCAGAGTGATCCAATTGTTATAATTTTTGGTACGACCATTTATGATATAGTTCTAACTGGCCATCATAGCCTTACTCAACTTCTGCTTTTGCATTAACTGGAAAAATCAATACAGGAGAAACAAGCATCGAAATCAAGAAAAAAACTTTAAATTAATAAACATTTCTTCTGATCTGTGGCTCCTAGTAGCCAATCAATTGCAAAGTTTGACTGTCTTGTAGCAGTGTGTCTGGGCTGTTAATAAATTTAACAAAAAATCTGAGCTAATGCTCATGAGACGCACGAGAGCCTATAGCAGTTCCTGTTCGAAGGTAATCTTGGTCTATCTCTATCCATTTCGTCGCAATTCACTCTTTTGCAGCCAAAAATCGCTAAAAAATCACTAAAACCAATATTTTTAGAGTTCAAGGTCATTTAAGGTCATCGATGTTAACATTTCTAAGAAGCTCGTCGCTAGTGCTTGTTATCATATGCAGCATGTCTGTGCCTATCAGCAACAATTTTCACGCTAGACAAGCGAACAACGGATAAATAACCACTTTTTAGAAGGGTATCCCTCTTTGATACCCGCTTGCACAACCCTCCTTGAACGTAGAGGGTCCGGACTTGGACTGCTAAAATCTACATTCTATGCTGAAAATTTCATACGCAGGTTGTTTTGGTCTATTTCCAGCCATTTTGGTGCAATTCACTCTTGCAATGCGTGTCGCAGCCCGAAATCGCGAAAAATTCACTAAAACCCGCTATTTGGGGGGGGGGTTCAAGGTCATAAATGTTGACATTTCTATGAAGCTCGAAGCCAGTGCTTGTTATGACAAGCATCATGTCTGTGCCTATCTGCAACAATTTTCACGTCAAACGAGCCTATAGCGGTGAAATATATATCTTTATTTCGTCATACAGACAGCAGCAACACAATATACAGATAAAAAAAAGAATAAAAGAAATGGACACAAAAAGAACACAATCAGGCCTAAAATCTAAATAAAAACAGAAATACACAAACTCAGAAAATGCGATTATACAACAGAGGCATTAGCGATCTAAGCAGAGTCGACTGATGTAATTCACTAAAAAATCTTGAACGTCTTTCAGCAACCAACACACGAAGACTGTTTAAATAACGCTTTTTAAAGGAAGTGCTTCTCTTTCGCCCCCTCGTTTGAGGGAATCCCCTTTTGCCCAGCGAAATAAAATTTTGTGTTGAAATACTAGAGACAATAGGCTATTATATTGTGAAAACCTGAAATTTTTATCTCAGCTAGTCTTGGATTGGTACCAGGTCGTGACGGACAGACAGACAGACAGAATTACCGTAGCTAATACGCGCTATAGCTATGCTAGCTCTCGCACGTAAAAAGTGACTGGTAAAATCTGTATTGGTCTGGAGCAAAACATTATTGACATTGCTATTAACTAAAAAGAACATGTCTCCATTTCTGTGTTTGTGTAATGGGCCAACATTTTCTATAGATATTTGATCAGTTAGCCAAAGCAATGAAAATGTAGACAAAATGTGCGTTTGCATGTGATTTTGATTAAGTAATAATACTGTCTTTGATAAAATGGTACATTTTGTTGGTTTTTTTTCCCCAGGTAATGCAGCAGCAAACACTGGGCGAGGTGGGAAACTAAACAATCATTTGATGGCGAGTTGTGTCAGAAATATTCGTACCAAAAACTATCAATAACAATGGCATTTTATGTCCCAAGTGTAGTGGGCCGTGGCTATAGCGGGTATTTGGGCAGGGAATTACGCAGAATTAGGCTACTTATTTGGAGGGGGTCAGATCCAAGTTAAAAGGTGCAAGTTCTGAGGTTAGGGGACGGAAGATTTGGGGCGAAACGAATCAGGGGAAACAAAAATCAGATTTTTCGACTGTTTTTGCAAAAAAATAAAGTTCAATAAACCGCAGTTCGTCACAGTTTACTGTGAAATAATGAAAAGTAATAACATAAAAATAACATAGGTTTTACTAAATGATTTTTGTTTCAACTAAATATACATATCTCGTATCTTTTTCGTTGGGGGTGCCAAGATTTTTAACGGGGATGTAAACCTCCACGGGAGGGCTAGATAACCCTGTACTCAGTGTACTTGGGTTGTACTTGATAGCTTGTTTTGAGCACTTGTACCTGTGCCTTCGGTACATGCAACATCTCTGAATTAAAGCCTCAAACTTGCATTTGCCAAAGGCCAAAGGCCAAAAGTTCACTGCGCATGCGCCGTGTCACGTGACCTGTAGGCAGGGGGTCCAAAATAACTGCATATTTGGAATTCCCGAGGCTACATTGCCTATTAACTATGCCACTTTTGTGGGGCTACGATGACGATTAAGGGTAGTTTGTAGATGAGCATCTCCATTGTTAAGCATTTTCAGTTGTAATTTTTCAGTCTGAAAATGGGCCTAAAATTTGCGGGTTTTGGGGGGGATTTAAAGGAAAAATATGAAAGATGAATGTTGAGACCCCTCTAGAAAATCAGTCCCCATTGAAACACGTCATCCAGTGCAAAAAATGCGGTGATACTCCCAAAAATGTGTTCTCCAGAGCTTGGCAAGAAAAGTAAAAAAAAGAAAAAAAAGAAAAAATCACCCAGTTGAACATTATATTTCACCCCTTTGCCCCACCTACTCTGCTGGGCCGATTTGTACCATTTTGGCACATAGGGTCAGACCGCCGACGTGATCATCCAAGGCAAATTTTAAGTCGATTGATTCAGGGGTTTTGGGGCTACGGGTGCCCAAAATCTGGGGTTTCCCATTGACTTTGATAGTCGCCCTTACAACAGTGTTACGCACTACCGTGCTACACTGTGATGGTTTAACCATTGGCAGACAGTCACCGATTTATTTGCTAACCACTTGATAGCGATCTGACCGGGAGTTGAACCCACGATCTTGCGATCACAAGTTCAAATCCTACAGTTACACTACTAATTAGCCACCATCTGTGTCAAAATCAACCATCATGCATACGATCTCCCATGCATCCAGCTGCACACGTTCTCTCATCATCTCACAAGCAGGAGAAGTAAATTAGTGGGCCTAACTAATCATTTGCAAGCAGTGCCAAATTAACGAACTTGCAGCGCTCAAAGATGTGAAACCTCTGCTGAACGCAGTGCCGCTATACGTACATGCCAACAAGACGAATATAATAACACTGTTTCTTGAGCCTCATCGACTTTATGAAAAATTTTATCCAGAAATTCCTAAATACAGATTTAGATCTAAATTCAGTTATTGGTTCAAAATCGCCATACTCTGCTTTAGCCCCTGGATCGGGCTGACCCCGTTTGAATGTGTTTAAAAGCTTTACGAATTCTGAAACAAAAGTCTTTGTGCCAACCCTCACAGTAAATTTCCTCATCATACTTGCGCCGTTACGATAAATTCGCAGAGTGTGACAGACAAACAGACAGACGGCCGAACAGACGGACAGACGGACGCCACTACGACAGCTAAGACAGGGCATCTGCATATCATGCTGTTCTGCTGACACTTTGTAAAAAGCGTAAAGTGCGCGTACTGAGCGGTGATGGGAACGGTGTAAGTTTCGTTGGCGACTTCGTCAAACCGGACGGCGAATTGTCTGAAATATTGTGCGATGGAGTTAGGACAAAGAGATACATTGAATGTCAGCTCAGACTTCGGGGCTAAAACCCCTGACGACGGTTCGACTCTGAACTCACGCGGACTCCCGCTGTCAACACCTGACCAGTGCATTATAGCAGTTCATTCATTCATCAGCAGCAGCGAAGTTAAGTAAAGGGGTCTAAAAAACAGAAGTCCCGGTAAGGGTCGGGGAAAAGCTAAAGCTTTTATGTGTATAAGAGCATGGATTTTTGCAGTGGTGTAACTAGGAAATTCAAATTTTTCCTGGGGGGAGCAAATCGAGAAAATTTTTCCCTTCCCTTTTCACCCCTTTTCTTTTCTTCTCTTCCTTATCGCTTCTTTTCGCGTTTCTCTTTTCCGTTTCTCGCAATCACTACCTACTACTAGGCCTACCACTACCTGTCTCAGGACGCTGCGCCTGTTCTTCTGGATTATGAGCGGCCAGTTCATCTGAACCCCAAGGCTGTTCATCACAAGCATCTGGCGCGTCTGCCGGTGGTTGTTCATCACAGAGATCAGTAGTATCACACTCAGTCTGTTCTCTGTCGTGGCAGTGGTTATTGACAATGCGTTGGTCGAAACAGACCGGAGGTCGACTTCCGTCATCTGGCACTGACGCGTGGTACGTCAACGGCACATCACTCGTGTTAGTCACGGTCAGCGTCTTCCGCGTACTAAACCCTACACAGTACAGGCAAAGGTAAAGCTGGTGAAACCCATCGCGGAACCACAGAGCGCCATCTGCCGTATGAGATCGCACAAAGTTAGCTGCCACCAGACACAGCATCTTCCACGAACTAAAAACCCTAATTGTTTAACTTTTATCTTACCGTCTTCCACAGCCTCCGGCAGGAGTGAAAATTGTTATGTATGCGGATGACTTGTCTGTCTATGCCATGGGTCCAAATATCCAAATTCTGGGTGACAGAGTTAACTCGTATGTTCCTACACGACTACAGTTCTTTAAGGGCCGGGATCTCATCGTCTCGCCAGAGAAATCAACAGTTACTCTGTTTACTCCTCAACCGAATCAATCAAGGAAACATCCACAGATTTTGATCAATGGTACAACTGTTCCCCTTGAGAAAGAGAATCCTTAGTGTGACCCATGATACGATGTACACTTTTGCCGCTCACTGTCGGAATCAGGCGGTCAAGGTTAGAGCTCGTAACAACATCCTAAAAACCTTAACAGGCACAACATGGGGACAACAGAAAGAGACCATTATTCTCACAGATCAAGCTATTGGCAGATCTGTGATCAACTATGCTGCACTTGTATGGGCACCAGTAATTAACGAGTCTTCATGGAAGTGTCTTCAGACTGCTCAAAATGACGCTTTTCGAATCGCAACAGGTTGTCACAAGATGGCACATTCAGACCACTTACAGCAGGAGACTAAGATACTTCCAGTCAAATCACACTCTGAATTACTAGCTAAACAATATTGGCAATCGCATACATAACAACTTTTATCCTGTTATCAGTCACACCATCCCAGCCACCATTTAACATCTCAGCCAGCCCCAGCTAGAAATATGAAGGGCATGCTTAGTAAATTTGACAGGGACGTTGTACCTTTCTGTGATGATGGTATCTCTGAAGTTGAACAATACGGTTCTGTTTTACACACTCTTCATTGCCAAGCAGTTGTAGATGCACAGTCAAACTTTGTACCAAACAGAGTCCTTGGAACTACTCCGCCTGAATTATTATCATCATTCGAATGCTAACTTTCTAGATCCGTCCGCTCTACTCTTGCTCAGTTACGTTTGGGCCACTGCCGGCTCTTCAACTCTTACAAAGCCCGCATCACTGCAGGCGTGACAGATGTTTGCGCGGACCACACTCCGTTGAACATTTGTTCCAGTGCCCTGCCTGCTCGACACAACTGACAACTCGAGACCTATGGGACGATCCAGATGCGGTGGCTGATTTTCTCAAACTCGATAACAACTAAGGAAGGAGAGGAGCTGTGGGCTACAACAACAACAACAACGACAACTAAACCCTACTCGGTACATATATTGTGGATTTCACAACGTACTTCGTCCTTTTATCTCTCACCACAGTAAAGTAGCATTTCCACTACAGCTGCGCGTTACTTTGCCTTGCGTTTGAGCGACGGTTGGCGCGAAGAAGAGATTGAAACGCGTCAACTTTGCATGAGGCGCATACGGATAGCTATCTTCAACGCAACATGCAGTCGCAGTGGAAATGCGCCGTAACAATATTATAACCGCAAATAATCTCACTCCGCTGAAGCGTGAAGACTGATGGCGTCTCGCGTTTATATATCACACAACACACGCAAGTCTCACGAAGAACACTCCGTCGATCACGGCCATGAAATAAGTACGTTTCATGAACTTTCACCACGGTCTAGAGATTACAGCTGATGCGCAAACCAAACAACTGATTAGAATGAGCGACATCATAATCGCCAACGTTAAAGATGTTTGACAAACACTTTAGCTCACCGTAAGCGACGTTTCCAAACTGAAGCTCTGTTTCGCGGAAAGCAAAAGTCGGCGCAATCATTGAGCCGCTGAAACAAGCAGCAAATCAATCAGCCAATCAGTCAAAACGGTGACGTCATACATATCATGGGTACGGGAGTGAAAAGCAAAAACCCTCTTCTGGATTATTGAATATAAAAAATTTACCAGTTTACACTACTGTGTAAGGGTGACCAAGTCACACATCCAAAACAGCAGAAATCGGTTTATTGTAAATTTGTAATATACCAGTACATTTGCTGTTTTATTAGCAAATTTAATCATGAGTTAAAAGCAACAATGTGACCCAACCCAATCACGTGACCATTCGACTCGCGGTGGGCCACTTCCTATGGGTGGTCCATTGTGACCATATGCGTCTATCTTGCACCGTTATGGAGATATGTCGCCTAAAAAAATAATGAGGTCACGACCTTGACCTTCTTGGGTCACGTGACGTCATAGGTCACGTGACCATTTGACTCGGCATATGTGGTTTCCTATTGGTGGTCCATTGTAACCATGTGTCTATCTTGCACCATTACGGAGATATAAAGCCACAAAGTTGCATTTGCCCATGTCAAAGGCCAAAAGTTCTCTGCGCTTGCTCCGTTTCACGTGACCTGTAGACAGGGGGTCCAAAATAACTGTATATTTGGAATTCCCGAGGCCACATTGCCTATTCACTATGCCACTTTGGTGAGGCTACGATGACGATTAAGGGTAGTTTGTAGATGAGCATCTCCATTGTAAAGCATTTTCAGTCAAAATTTTTCTAAGTCCAAAAATCGGCCAAAAATTTGCGGTTTTGGGGAATTTAAAAAAGATAATATTAAAGATGAATGTTGAGACCCCGCAAAAAATCAATTCCCACCGAAACACGTCATCTAGTGCAACAAATACTAGGATGCTCTCAAAAATGTGTTCTCCAGATCTTGGCACGAAAAGTATAAAAAAGACATAAAAATAACCCATTTTTGAACATTATATTTTATCCTTTTCCCGCGCCGGCCCTGCTGGGCCGATTTATACCATTTTTGATATGTGAAGTCGCACCGCCGACCTAATCATCGGAGTCAAATTTTCAGTCGATTGCTTCAGAGGTTTGGGGGCTACGGGTGCCCAAAATCTGGAGTTTCCCATCGACTTTGATAGTGGCCCTTACAACAGTGTTACGCACTACTGTGCTACACTGTGACAGGTTGTTTGAAAATCAAAATTCTTCTTTTTGTCTAAGAAAAATTCGTCCAAAATACAAAATTTGGGGCTGAAAATCGCCCATTAAAAAACTTGAAAGCAAATTTTAAAAACTGTGCACTGGAAATGTCTCTTCTGTCGGAAATTCGCAGTGAAAAAAATTGCTAGCAACTTCGTGCACCGACTCCGCTGCAATCGGAGGTCAAAGGTCAAAAACACATTTATTCAAGTGTGGCATAAAAGTGACACTAAGCCCAACGTTCATGTTCAGCGTGAACAATAAATATTGAAAAATTTGGTTTCTATAATACGTGTACCGTATGCTTTGATCTACTGATAAGTTTAGATCTACGACGACACTTCCAGAATAAAGCGACTTTATGTCGCTATGGTTAAGTATCTGAAAATCCAGTCCTGTGACCTTGACTGCTGACCTATGACTTTGAAATTCAATGAGATTCTTGCGGTTGTCATGATACATGTTCGTGCAAAATTTCACCGAGCCAAATGCAGCAGTTTCCTAGATTAAAAACCAACAAAAAAACTTACAGACAACGCTGAAAACAATACTGTTGTCACTACCCTGAACAGTAAAGTGATAATCTGGTGTAACAGAGTACGCACGCGCATATACCTGAGCTTGAGGACGATGTCATTGGAAGAGCCTTCAACGTGAATGGTGATGAGTTCTTCAAACCAGCCGAGCCGATCTGCGTTCAGGCTGATTTCTAGCGCCTGATATGCGTCGACTGCCACGCTCCCAGAGCTCGGATCCACCGCAATGTAGCGACTGTACAACAAAGATTAACTGTTATGAGCAAATGACTGACGACTTTTTTCGCGTGTTCCTCCGAATGGTGACCACTATAACGCTGTGTTGGAGTGTTAGAGGCTGTGAAGACAAAGAATGTGACCTGCCAGTCGAAATCTGCGTTCCGAAACCTGCAAAACCTAACCCATAACTCTATCCATAACCCTACCTTTAACCGTAAGCGCATTACTGTAACAGTACCTGAAGACGGTGTCGGGCAGTCTGACGCTAAACTCGGCCGGTATGAGTCCGCGGTTCGCCAGGACGACCTCGTAGTGGTGAGACGTCTTTGTGAACACCGTCCCAGTGTCCAGAGTGTCGACTGACAACTGCAGACGTGCGGGCAGACCCTCGGCACAGATAGTCAACGGTAGACGTGTTTCACGACCCGTGACGTCACAAAACACCACCTAGACATAACATTCTGTCTTACTCCATGGAGGGATGGCGAGGCTAAGTTAATCTGGGCACAGATGATTAAAGATTTGTCGAGTTCGTCAGGGTTTTTTTTGAGCAGGTGCCATATTATACATTGATACTTGACTTACTTACTTATCATTCATCAGCTCCGACAAAATACAACGCAATACAATTCGTACAATAACTATCCACGTAAGTACTAGTTCAAGCAGAGTTCAGGGAATCGTTCATGTAGGAGTAATAATGGAATATAATAGTACAAACCTGTCGATAATGTTTGGGTTCACTAGGTTTGAAGACGACGGTGACCGAGGCAGTAGTGCCGGGCCATATCTCACCCTGAGCGGGCATTATTTCAAAGTTGTCGTCGGTAAACAGCAGTTTGTCGTCTACCAGCAGCTGAAAACAATCACATCAAACAAACAGCTGACAATTGCAACATATCACAGTTCGATCACTCAATCACTAAATAATTTGTTACACAATAAATACGCACCCCTTCAGGTGCGTACAAGGCTACGTAACTGAACTGAACTGACATGGTTTAGTTTTTGACGAACTGACCAATGGGCGAGCAGTAATTCATTACAGTAAACACCGTCTAACGGCGTCGGCGGCCTACGTGACTATGCTCACGTACGCACAGCTACTGCTTTCAGCGCATCTTAGCCATCGCAATTCTGTCTGTCTGTCTGTCTGTCACACGGGTGAATCAGTCAAAAACGGTGCAAGCTAGGATCACCAAATTTTTACCGTCGGCTGCCTGGAAAACTCTAGTTTCAAGAACCGTAAAAGTTTTCCATAAATTCAAAGAGGGTCACCCGGAACGATGGCGCTAAATGAAAGGGGGTGGGCAAAATTTGCAATTTTGGGCTAATAAGTCACTGTATCTCAGTAACAGTGCGAGATAGGGCCTAGGTTACTATTAATCACTAATAGGAAGTCGTACACTGGCTCTCGATTGGCGCCGAATTCAATGACCTTAAATGACCCTGAACGCCAAAATAAAAGTAAAAAGGTAAAGGTCGTCAATTTGTATAGCGCATAGTCGCAAACATGCCTCTAATGCGCTATCGTCACTAACCAGAGCAGCCTGTCGCACGGCCACCGTGTGCAGCCTGCAGACACATGCTGGCGCAGCGGCCGGCTAGGCAACCCCAGTCAGCTGTACCAAGGTCCCCACCTTCTGTAACCCATGTAAATGATTTACATGCTAGACAAGCCAACAGAGTATAAATAACCACTTTTTACAGGAGTACCTCTCGTTGACACCCACTTGCGCAGGCCTGCTTGAATCTAGAGCGTCCGGACTTGAACTGCTAAAATCCAAATTCCATGTAGAAAATTTCATATGCAGGTTATCTTGATCTATCTCTAGCCATTTCGGCGCAATTCACTCTTGAAATCCGTGTCGCGGAGCAAAATTGTGCAAAAATTCACTAAAAACTCCCTTTGGGAAGGTTCAAGGTCATTCAAGGTCATTGATGTTAACAAATTTAAAAAGCCTGTCACCAGTGCTTGTTATGGTAAACAGCATGTATGTACCTATCTGCAACCGCTTTCACGCTACAGGAAATAATTTCGGTAAAATAACCACTTTTTAAGGGAGTAGCTGTCTTTTGACGCCCGCCTGCGCCGGCCTCCTTGAACTTAGGGGGTCGGGACTTGAACTGCTAAAATCTACGTTGAATGCTGAAAATTTCATACATAGGTTGTCTTCGTCTATCTCCAGCCATTTTGTCGCAATTCAGTGTTGAAATGTGCGCTGCATCCAAAAATTGCGAAAAATTCACTAAAAACCTCTTTTTGAGGGGTTCAAGGTCGTTCAAGGTCATCGATGTTGATAAATCCAAAAAGCCTGTCACCAGTGCCTGTTATGATAAGGCAGCAAGTATGTACCTATCTGCAACCGTTTTCACATCATTCGAGCCAATAACGGCAAAATGACGTCTTCTTAAGGGGGTACCCCTTTTTGACGCCCTCGTTCGAGCAGAACCCCTGCACCCAGTGGCGCGAAATTTTGTCACGATAAACTAGACACCTTGGGGCAGCCCACAGTGAAGATCTCGTGATCCTAGCTTGCACCGTTTTGATACAATTTCACGAGTGTGACAGACAGACGGACAGACAGACGCCCAGACGATGGCAAAGACGCGCGAAGCATTCTGCTTTCGCACGTAAAAATAGACAAATAAACTTAAGCACGATGCTGAAAACAGCACTGTCGACGCTACCGCGGACAGTAATATCTGACAGCAGTGATGCAATGAGCTATGGCGTACGCGTTTGTGACTCTGATAGGCGTTCTCGACGACGGAATCCATGAGATCTGCGACGCCGGCTTGTTGACATTGGCTGAGGAAGTTAGCGCGAAACGCGTCTGCCTTTAGACCACACGAAATGCTGTCACCACACGACACAAAACACCTCGTGTTGTCCTTGAATAGACCCATATGGTGGTCTCGTAGCCGGAGTTGGGGACTGCCTCCCCCTAAATTTTGGACTGTCGAAAAAGTGACAAAACATTTTTATCTAAAATACAAAATTCAGAGCTAAACCCACCATTCTGAGGAGAATTTAGGGACCAAATTGACATTTTGCGCATTCCGTCGGAAATTTGCAGTTTCTATCGGAAAATTTCGACTTCCTGCTCTGCCTGCTTTTTTGACCCAAGACGCCGCTGTACTCATAGGTTGAAACGACATATAATATACATAAGCTATGCATAAAATTATTTATTCAGAATACAAATAGGTCTAATATCAGCCGTAGCGACATGGCGACACCTGGTGGACAGTAGTTTCGAAGAAGGTAACAGCGGTTGCCAAAACGTCAACAAAGTTATTAAACTAAAGGCTGTATTCTGATAAACTTCACGTATAACTTAACACTCTGTGTTGTTTTAAGGCTCGTACAATGCGACGACTGAACTGAAATAAACTTATATTTCAGTTCAGTTCAGTTACATCGCTCTGTATGCGCCTTTATTCAGCGGCAAATTTCACGGATGCATTGGGTTGCCAACCGTTTTTGGCTGAAGACACCAAATGCATTGTATTGTACTAAAAAGATGCCAAATTTTCAACAATACCGTCCACGGTGAAATCATTGTGACTGCCAAATTAATGCCAAACTTGAGTGTTATTGCCAAATTCGAATAATAATGTTCGATAATGTACGAAAATCGAGTACCGGCCTTACTGGTTACGTTCACCTGTGTCCAGTGGATGCAGGTAACACCGTGTGATCCCATATGGCAGCTAACACTCCGTAGATTTGAGATGCGTTTCCCACGAAAAACTATATCCTTAAAAACCTATGAGTCTATTCAAACATGGCATCTTTGAATAGACTCATAAGTTCTAAAAGATATGGCTTTTCATGGAAAATCCATCTGAAAGGTACGGAGCGTCACCTGCCATATGGTTAAGTTAACGCTGTTTCTGAAACCTGGCCCTGTGTTGGCGTTCATCCTCCGGCGTGGCAAAGCGCGTCCAGCGGTAACGTGCGATGACATCACTGCGGTTGGCAATTGTGACGAGTTTCTGTGACGTCATCGTGACGTAAGTGGCATCCATAGTAACGCAGCTGCGCAGTAGACGAACAGGTACGTCTTGCGAGCCGCCGCGGACATTCACATGAACAACGTCTCCTGAAATATCAGCACCAACAGCAGCATATGTTATCAAAAAAATCGTACAACTTGCTATGAGGCGCCCTTCGTTCATCCGCAGCATATCAGCCCCATAATTTTCAACCACAGAAACAGGGGCTTTTATCCCTAATCCCTATACCAGTCCTGGCGGGCGCAGCTTGTGCCCAATGAAAAATGGGGGAGTTTTGTTAAGTGTGTAGACCTACAAAATATAAACTGCTATCTATTTTTAAATAGACTCAGGTTGAAACGTAACTTAATAAGTTGATAAATTCATCAAATTACAACCTTTATATACATTGTTGTTGTTGACGTTTCGGCAACCGCTGCTGCCTTCGTCGGAACGACTGTGTCCACCAGCTGTCGCTGTGGCCGACGAAAGCAGCAGCAGTTGCCAAAACGTCAACAACAACAATGTACAATGTACAGATTGTAATTTGATGAGTTTATCAACTTATAAACTGTTATCACCAGAAGTGCTATTTTTAGCTCAAAAAGCGCCACAAACCGTTTGGCGGCTGGGTTCGGCCTGGACTCGCTCCCACAGACCACCTGGTTGGATTAAGGGTGTGCGTCCCACAGAAAAAGGAGGAAAGAAAAGAAAGGAAGGATAAAACGAAATAATAAGAAGAGAAAAAAGAGGAAGAAATAGCTGGAAAAGATAGTGAAGAAAAGGGGGGGATAAAAAATAGAGAAGGAGAGTGGGAAAAGATGAAGAGAAAAGAAACGAAAGAAAAAGGATTTGAGCTGAGAGTGGTTTAAAAACTGAGAACAAAATGAAGTGTAGATGTTGACTGATACAGACCGATGCTGTACTTGACGATGAGATCAGCTAAGTTATTGCTGTTGCACGGTGGTCTATAGATGACATCGACCTGCAGTAATGCTCCAACGTCTACACTAGCGCTTTCCGGCCTCACGCTGAATGGCCTGCACAAATACACACAGCGGCTTCTATCCCTATACCTGATGAACACAACTTGCACCCAGTGAAAAATATGAGCAGCTTTGTTAATTCCACACGCATCTTACGTTACAATTCGGCAAGTTGTTTTACAGAAAAAATTTATATAAAATAATGTCACCAAAAGCACAGTTTTAGCTCAAAATTCACCTCAAACCGTCGTTTCGACGAAGGCAAATGTCAACAAAAACATTAATAAAAGGTTGTAATTTTATGAATTTATTACAACTTATTATGCACTTTAAACCGTTTGGCTGACGGGCTCTGCCCGGACCCGTTGGGGAGCTTACAGCGATCCCCAGGGTCTGGACCCCTAGGAAAAAGGAAATAGAAGAATGAACGGAAAGGGGGCAAGGAAACAAGAAGGAAAAGAAAAAAGGGACAAAGAGGAAAAGAGGTAAGGAAAAGGGGGATGAAAGACAATCAAGTAAAAAGAAAAAACGGAAACAAGAAAAAAGGGTAAAAAGCTAGATTTGAGGGATAGAAGCCACTAAATACAGGGGTTGACTAAAAATGACGGACGTAAAATTGCAAGACAGATAAAATTGCACTTTCATACAGTGCAAATTTGTCTTGCAATTTCACGTCTTGCTATTTCATGCCATGCAAACTGGTCCGTCAATTTCACGTATTGCATTTTCATGCAATGTCACATGGTCTGTCAATTTATTTGTGCTGCAATTTCACGTCCTGCAGTTTTGGGGCCAAATTTTCGAAACTTCTTTGGAAAATGTCTTTGGAAGAATTTGAGAAGATCTTCCAAAAAAGATTTTGAGAAACCGTGCGCAATTTTCGAAACTTCTTTAGAAACTTCTTAGGAAGAATTTAGGCAAATATATAGGAAAGCACTAACCTTGTCCTACACGGAGAAAGCTGTGTAATAA
>Ga0209367_1007534_pt1 | contig 14990 bp, 10 predicted proteins | sample WorMetLIZISLAND2_FD_187412 | JGI IMG/M metagenome (GOLD analysis project Ga0209367, IMG submission 187412) | Marine gutless worms symbiont microbial communities from Max Planck institute for Marine Microbiology, Germany - Olavius geniculatus... ... | reverse complement strand
TTAGCTAACAGCCTTCATAGGCTGCAAGACGAGGCAAGACCATGGGCTCGCGGAGAGGCCTATAAGCCCCGCCCACTGCTATGATAGGCTGCAAGACCAGGCTATAGGTCAGAACAGTGGGCCTATGTTTTGTCCTATAGCCTGGCCTTGCAGCCTATCATAGCCCTAGATTATAATTAGGCACACGAAGAGGCCCATAAGCCCCGCCCACTGACCAGGCTACAGGCCAAAACAGTGGGCGGGGCTTATAGGCCTCTCCGTAAGCCTATTTATAATCTACTGGAATGTGAGAAAGAGAGAGTCCCGAACTTTATCATTTACCTTAACTGGCTGTCGATGTGGCGTTCAGATGGACCTGAACAAGAAGCGTGAGGCTGAGCTGCAGAAGCTGCGTCGCGACTTGGAAGAGCAACAGCTGCAGAGCGAGGCGCAGATCGCCGGACTGCGCAAGAAACAACAGGATGCAGTCAACGAACTCACCGAGCAGGTCGACCAACTGCAGAAGGCCAAACAGAAGTACGTCGTCGTCTTTTATCGTCTTTAATTTGCAATAATCGATATATTTTGAAGGTGCATTTTTGTTGCTCTCTCCACAACTTGTGTTGAGTATTTTCTGTAACAAGTTAGTTTAGTGAGATACGAGGCGCAGATTAACAGTTAGCCGCAATGCGTTGCGATCTCAACACCCAAACCAAAATGTCTTTAGCAGCCGCTTGAAATGTTTAAACTTAATGTCAGTTAATGTCCAGCAGTATTTTGAAGACGAATTATGCAATAAACTTTTTTTTACAAAAAAAGTAAATTTTTGCATTTGTCGTTGGCTTTTAACGAAAGGCCTTTAACTGATTACATTGCAATTTTGTTATAGTCCGGAAAATCATTTTTGTGTTTCTAGAAAATTTCAAAGTTTCAGTGCGCAAAGGTCGTATCTTTGTTTGTTTATGCAACTGTTTGATCATTGTGGCAATATTGTGGTATTTTATTATTGTGATTTGTGCAACTGCACCGTATCATTTTAGTTGTATTGTTTCATGTTATTCAATGTCTTCCATTTCTGCGACTTCACGACAAACTGTGTAAATTTGGGTTCTGTGAGTTAGAACATTGTTGTTGTAGAGTTGAGAAGGAAAAAAGCCAACTCAAGGCAGAATCTGATGATCTGCGCACTCAAATTGAACATATCGGCAAAACAAGGGTAACAGCTTCACCCTACCAGTTTTCACAATTTTTACAATTCTCTTTTTTCGCAGTCAACTCGTTTTGCATAAATCAAGTATTTTGTAAAACGTTTTGTTGTTTCATATGTCTATACGACTGGCTAAGCCAAGTAAACGAGCATTAAGAAATATACTATCGTTTGAGAAAACAAAGTATTGTTGCCATGTGTTGTTCTGAGTATTTTCAACGCGGCCTCCTTTACTTACTGTTGCTTAATGCCTTATTTAATCTGTCATTTTTTTAAAACACGCTATGTATGTCACTCATGCTATTCGAATGACGGTCGTCAGTTCAGCACTCAGTGATTCACACGGATGTCCGCGGTCCGTTGCGATGACCACAATTTTTCGTTATTTTTTCCCAGATTCGCATATTACATTCATATTTATTTAATTGTTTGATATAATAGTTAACAAATCGTATAAAACATTGACCAAAAGTAGCATGCCAGGTTTGTAATTAAGGGAGTTTCGATGGGTTCGATCAAGTTTCTTCTCCCGCCAGCCGGAACCAGGAAATGTAGCATAAAATATCCAAAAAAACTTTACTACCAGATGCGATTTTTTAGCTCGAAATGCGTAAAATACGTTTGTGGCTGGAACTTTGGCTAGGACTTTACTGAAAGCTTAGAACGCTGTTAAGGTCTTCTGGTTGGATCAATGGAGGGATGCTATGCAGCCAGGTGTTGGAGTCGTGTAAACCTGTGAACAGGTCTGGCCACGAGCTGAGACTAAGATGTTAAAGATCAAAGGTGGTGTATCGTTCTTTTTTATAAAAAAAAGTCATGCCAGAGCTACGAAGCTTCACCTGCCGTATGGGATCACACAGTGTTACTTACCACCCGACACAGGTGAACGCGTCGCCTTCAACTTTAGCCAGTCAGGCCGGTAGTCGATCAATCCACCGCAGAAGGATGGTAGGCTGAGTTGACGTTGGAGTTGGTAAGATGTTGACGCGATGTGGGTGCGTGTTGCGTGCAGGGCGGCTCGGACAAGAACACGAAGATGCTGGAGGCGCAGCTGGCGGAACTGAACGCCAAGCTGGAGCAGGCTCAGCGCGAGATCCAGGAACTGACGAGCGCCAAGAGCAAAGCCCAGGCCGAGGCAACCGACACCGGGCGCAAGCTCGAGGAAGCCGAGAGTCAGCTGAACCAGCTCACCAAGGCCAAGCAGACGATGACGAAGCAGCTGGAGGAGGCGAAGGCCGGCGTGGAGGAGGAGTCTCGCCTCAAGGCCAAGCTGCAGGGAGAGAACCGCAACCTGCAGGCCGACTTGGACCAGCTGCGAGAACAGTTGGAGGAGGAACAGAGCGGCCGGGCCGAGATACAGCGAGCTCTGCAGAAAGCCAACAACGAGGTGTCCGTCTGGAAGCAAAAAGTCGAGAGCGGCGAGGGTGGTGTCAGGTCGGAGGAGCTGGATGAGCTCAAGAGGAAGCTGATGGCGAAGCTTCAGGACGCGGAGTCTCAGCTGGAGACGGCTCTCGGCAAAGCCGGCAACTTGGAGAAGGCGAACAACCGCCTCAAGGCAGAGCTGGAAGACCTTACCATCGAAGTCGAGCGCGTATGTTAACTCTTTCTATCGTTCTTCATTAAGCTTACTCGTCGCTCTTATAGCACAATTGCAGACTTACGCTTCGAACTTCAAAGCACCTCAATAATTTTTGTCTAGTTTGTTTATTTACAAAAATTTTTACAAACAAAAAGTTTAGATGTTTACCTTGTTAACTGTTGACATTTATTATTATTAGTGAACACTGATATTTTGGCACATCAAAATCATATGCATGTAGTAAATGAGTTACTAGTTTATCTTTTATCTTTAGCACACGGGCTTCTAAAGCAGTGATTGTATATTTTAGCACCTATGTTTTGTTTTGTTTTTTACGTGACATCTGTAGAACAAAATAAAACGATTTAGCATTGTACCGGAAGGAGTTCGTATTATTTGCTAATGAGCTGCGATAGCTGCAATACTGGCATATCTTGTTTTACATTTGCACAGAATAATCCTAAGTTATATGTACTCTGTAATGTAATCCGTGCATTTTCGTGAACAGCAGTTGTGTGATTGTGGTGCAGTCGCAGGCGTTGGCGTCCCAGGCGGAGAAGCGTCAGCGGTCGTTCGACAAGGTCGTCGACGAATGGAAACGCAAGGTCGCTGACCTTCAGGCCGAGCTCGAGCGATCGCAGCGCGAATCGCGCGCAAATGCGGCCGAGGTCTACAAGCTCCGGTCACAGCTGGAAGAAAGCAACGACTCGGCCGAGGGACTGCGACGAGAGAACAAGAACTTGTCTGGTCAGTACGCCACGTGCATCTTTCTCTTAACAGAGAACCACACATATGCCTATTACTAACTTCTGACACAGTTTTAAAGGCGTGTTGTTGTACATTAGCCATTAACGTAGGCTCCCGAGCCTAACCCTTTGGATTTCAACGCTGTATCGTGTGGGCAAAAGCTGTTAAAGTCTACCTTTGCAGTCGTACTTTAATTTTTATTTTATTTGTTCAACAACAAATTTCACTGCTGGACACAGGCACGGCAAGGCAGTAATCTACATGTAAAGTACTATAATTAAGAAGTTTTTTTTACACTGATTTGTAAAGAAATGGTAAGTTTTTAGCCCACATGCTTAAATCTGTAACGTATTATAAAACTCTAATAAACTAGAAAATTTCTCGATTTCAAGAGGTTTTTTCAGCATTGGTAATGTGAGCTGAGGATTATTTATTCTATTATAGTGTGTTTACACGATCCAGCAAACGTCCAGCAAACTTCCAGCAAACTTCGGACAAACGTCCAGCTCCATTATAACATATGGCGGCAAACGTCCAGCAAATTTTCAGCAAACTTCCAGCAAACGTCCAGCATTAGCACGTGTATTTTGAATACATTTGCTGGAAGGGACGTTTGCTGGATCGTGTAAACACCCCATTAATGTGCAGACGAGATTCACGACTTGACGGATCAGCTGGGAGAGGGCGGCCGCAACGTGCACGAGATGGACAAAGCGAGACGTCGTCTGGAACTGGAGAAGGAGGAGCTCCAGGCGGCACTGGAAGAGGCGGAGTCGGCCCTGGAGATCGAGGAGGCGAAGGTGGCCCAGGCGCAGCTGGAAGTGTCGGCGATTAGAGCGGATATTGACCGGCGTATTGCCGAGAAAGACGAAGAGTTCGAAAACACACGGTACGCTTCTTATTTACCTCTAAAGGGACAGCACTGTACGCAAAATTTCAAACTTTCACATTTCTCGCAACGCATTTTGGCTACTTTTTCGTTTTATGCCGCGGATTAATCTAATAATTCGTAGCTGTTGCTGCTAAAATTAAGGGAAATTGAAGAAATGCATGTAGTATCAGAACGCGTTTAACGCGAGAGTCACTGAAACTGCAACCTAACAGAAATACGTACTCTGCTCACTACGTTATTAATAATAATGTCATTATTCATCATTATCGCGAGCATGATAATGTGTTTAGGCGCAATCACCAGAGGGCGCTGGAGTCGATGCAAGCAAGCTTCGAGGCGGAGGCGCGCGCCAAGGCCGAGGCTCTCAAGAGTAAGAAGAAGTTGGAACAAGACATCAACGAACTCGAGGTGGCTCTGGACGGCGCCAACAGGGGACGGGCAGACGCCGAGAAAAACATCAAGAAACTTCAGCAGCAGATCAAGGATGTCGAGCAGGTCAGCGCTCAGCATTTTCTCTCTGGCTCGATTGATAAAAACAGATGTAAATAGAATGCAAACCATGCAGTTAGTTTTTAATCACTCCGGTCATTGGGAATGTTTGCAGTCACCAGTTTGGTTTTTAAAGCCTTTTTGTTCTTAAGTTAGGAGCTGATAATCAGGCAGACAGACAGACAGACAAACAGGCGAGCCGCGAGCAAGACCCGTCTTGCGGCCTAATAGAACAGCCACGCAGCATTAAGTAAGTAAATTAGTTAATTAGTTAGTTAGTTAGTAACTAAATTATCTTTTTCACACACAACAAACGCAAATGCGACACTTGTAAGTTGAGCGAGAAACAATCGTGATTAAAAACGTTCGAACGACAGTTTACAATAAGTGATCGTTTATGCAGATTATACGTAGTGACAACTGGACCGTATCGGAAAATAGTGTCTACTGTTTCAAAGAATATTACACAAGAAATTGTCAATTTGGCGGCAAAGCAGAATGTAAACATTGCTCGAAAGATTGAATATTAGGTGCTAGCTGACGATGCAGAATAAGCGTGATGTGACCCAGAGAAAAAAGTAGGAGGGACTGCAGTAAGTTCTCCTCCCAAAAGGTCCGGGCAAAGCTAGGTCGCCAAACGTTTCAATTGCGTTTTACTGTGCATTATTATATGAAATCGGTGTGCTACAACGTTTATAATTTTATAACATAATCGCTTAATAAATTTACAACATATTAGATATTTTTCGCCTAAAACGCAGGGGACAAAACACGTTATGCCTACGTTCCGCTAATTCAAAAAAATAGGGGCTACGTGTCCCCCTGTCCACCCTGTGATCGACGCCCATGATTTGTCGAGTATTGCTGGTGTAGGCGGTGGAGGCGGAGCATCAGACGGCAGGCGAGGCTCGCGAGCAGTACGCGTCGTCGGAGCGTCGTGCGATGGTTCTTGCCGGAGAAATCGAGGAGCTGCGAACACAGCTTGAGGCGGCCGAGAGAGCGCGCAAAGCGGCCGAGAGCGAACTGCACGAGGCCTCGGACCGAGTCAGCGATCTGTCCAACTCCAACTCATCGCTTGCCACGCAGAAACGCAAGCTAGAAAACGACATCCAGGCGATGCAGGTCAATAGATTAGATACTCAGCTTGCTCTATAGCTTCCGTGCGACTTTCTACATAACCTGCCGTACTGTAATTGTTGCATAATCAGACAGAACGTTTCTCTCTCTCTTGCTCCATGAACGTAATGCCCGTTGGTGTCCACGATATAAATTTCACGAAATGAGTCCATCTCGTCCTGTCTGTCGCTAATCTGTACAGGGTGCCAATATCCTTGTTGCACAAGTCCTCTATAGGTTGTTTGTCCATTTTTTTTCGATTAGACAGAATGCAAACGTAAATAATACGGCGGCTGAGTACAATATAAGGCGTTGCTGTAGGATAGAAGATGACAATTTTGATTGATTGCCAGGCTGATCTGGAGGATCACAGCAACGAGCTAAAGATGGCGGAGGACAATGCAAAGAAGGCGATGGCGGACGCGGCAAGGCTGGCTGAGGAGGTGCGCCACGAGCAGGAACATTCCTCTTCTATCGAGAAACAGCGACGAGTGCTCGAGTCACAGATCAAAGAACTACAGGTATGTCAGTCCACTCTGTTTAGTGCATTGCAGGACTTACCACGATGAGCGTGGGTTGGACTAAGACAGCTGCATTCACAGTGATCTCAAAAGTTGGGAATGTGACTCGTTTTGTGATAAAAGCGGTGACAGCTTATACTCTACAGGTAACGTCGTTGGTCGTATTAACACAGTTAGTCGGAGTGGAGCCGGGTTAATATTGAGGTTTGTAACCGTTCGCGGGCTCCTGGACTAACTCAACCTGGCCATCCCTTCGTGGGTAGGCGAAGTGAATACTGTCAATGGTGGCCACCGTTGTGAAAAAAGAGACGACGAGATCTGTCTAAAAGGGGGCCCTACTACGGGGACTGCTGGCATCCAGACCCAGTCGGTTGAGGCGCCGAAAAGGGGGTGAGCTCCCATGCATTGTTTGTGCGATATTTTTTTTCTTTTGTAAAAACAGTCGGCCTAAACGGAGTGGACTATGACCACTTTCAGTTGTTTTAGTTCATTTTATCGTAGTTTACTGCACGTGAGCGAGGAACGCTGTAAGACGTAAACGGCGGCGTTAACTGTGTGCTTTGTGCAGGCTCGTCTGGACGAGACGGACGCTCAGGCGATGAAAGGCGGTCGCAAGACGGTCGCCAAGCTGGAACAGCGAGTGCGCGAGCTGGAAGTGGAGCTGGAGACGGAACAGAAACGCTACCAGGAGACCGAGAAGAACATGCGTAAACAGGAGCGCCGGGTCAAGGAGCTGGCGCTGCAGGCGGAGGAAGATCGCAAGGCTCACGAACAGTTTAAAGGTACCATCGACCAGCTGCAGCAGAAGGTCAAGACATACAAAAGACAAGTCGAGGAAGCGGTCAGTTTGCAAACGATTACTTGTTCGGTCGTTCTATTGTTGATAAACGCAGCAGCGCCGATAGCTAGTTGGTGAACTTTCATGCAAGAAAAACTTTTAGACCATATTATTTACATACCGCCAACTCTGTTAGTTTTTGCTAATAGGTCTAATTTTATTCACATTTTAAGTCTTGCGAATCTTGCAGATGGAGAACTGACAAAAGGCTCTGAGCTCTGTAAACTTTCTAAACCGAAATTACCATCGTTTCTTAAGCAAAAACAGTTGTATGACCTGACTCTTCAAAAATCTCATCCAGATATTGTCGTCTAAACCTCTTTTTGTACTCATTGTAACTGTACTAAAAATTGATTGATAGAATTGATTTATTGACCGTTCATCACAAAACGCGTCTTTGAGTTTGAAGCAGATGCATGTTTTGACTTGATCGCGTCTTAGCAGACGTGAGAGCCCGCTCGGGGCTGCGACGGCAGTTGCCATGGCGACACAGGTACGATTGTTTTGTGGTGCTAACAGGAAGAGTTGGCGGCGATCAACCTGGCCAAATATCGTAAAGTACAGCACGATCTGGAGGAGTCGGAAGAAAGGGCAGATCAAGCAGAAAGCGCCATGTCCAAGCTGAGAGCAAAGAACCGCAGCAGTGCCTCGGCCACACGCACCACTGTTACCACCGTCACACAGGTATTACACCAGTGTATTTATTCATTTATTTATGTCAGAAACAAACTGCGAACGGCACAACGATCACCGCTGACATGCAGAATAACTAAAACAAGCATGACATGTCATTAAAACAAAGAAAGTAAATAGCAAAGCCACAACAAGAGGCTAAGTGATAGGCTTACTTTTTTGAGAACAATGTGTAGTGGAATAAATGAATTGCTGAATGCATATTTTGTGCGCTTGCAATGACAAACTTCCCATATAATACAAATGTGCAATTCATGTGTTGCTACCTGTTTACTATAGCTGAGAACGTACCCAAAAACTTGCAGTTTTTGCTTTGCATTAGTAACTTTGGGTGTACTTGAATGCTACTTGTATGTTTATGAAGCATACTTCTCTGATTAAAAAGAAATATTTTTAAAATAGCACATTTTTAAAAAGTCACTGTACGAGTATAATTTAGGTACTACTTTCATAGTAACTTTTTATTCCTTTTTGCCCATTTTATGACAAGTTGATGTTGCTGGGCTGTAGAAAACCAACACAAGATCAGCAGATTAGTTCAACGAAAGCCTTTATGACTTGACTACGAAGCAACGTTTTACAAGTTCGTTATTTATTTACCCACTTATAGCAGTTTTACGTACTCATTGTTATTGCCTTTGCACATTGTGTTATTTAGCCTAACGTAGTATTTCATTTACAAAGTCAATGTGATTGTCGTCACATCGTCAAATCGACGTTTAAATTTACCATTTATCAGCACCCTATCAATCGTGCGTTTAGCATCTTTTATTAAGTAAATATTAATTACGGTAAGTAAGTGCTTTTTGTGAGCCTTCTGTGTTTTGTTTGCTGACGGTGCATCTTTATTCGCAGTTTCTTGAACAAATACTGATTAAACTGTATGTGTGTGTTTTGTGTACAGGTTCCCGTATGGTTGGTTAGCTAGCTGCTAGCATGCTACTAGGAATAGACTGTACGGCCACGTCGTGTGTGATACTTCTAGCGTAGAGCGGCGGTCTTCTAGAGCGTGCGTGATTTGCAGTGGCGTGTTTGAAGACGTTACCGTACTTATTGTCTGTTGTAATGGGCTCGGTGTATAGTAGGTTATTACAAACACGTAGCTGAATGGCGTGGCAAACTGCTTAAAGAAATCAGGCCCGCAAACCAAGCTATCTCGAGTTGAACTCTAGTCGCTACACGCCCCCCCCCCTCTGTATTTTTGTCATCGTGTTTGCGTTCGCTTTTCCGCTGATCTCAGTTACCGTAAATTTTAAGTCGCTGCTACGGAAAACATTTTCGACCAGCCAAAACAATTTGTTGACAAAATTCGTTCTTAAAGGTGACGCTCTTTTGGCTCTGAATGCGTAGAATTTTGCACCATAGCCGGTTGTTGCAAGCCTAATGCGAATGTCACACACGGTTTGACTGTATATGCTACGTTTAGAGACATTCATAATCAACAGAGCGTGCTGTAGTCCATATGTGATGCTGACTGTTGCAGCATGATGTCGCCGCCGCTATAACGCCATTGATGAGCAAGAACTGATCGCCATGTTGCGCTTACTCTGGTAGTTGATAGATTAATCGGCAATTGCGTTAAGTCACCGGCATAGTCAAGCAGCCGTCTATGTTCGATGTCAACTGGCGGCATAGCTCTTGTTGGCTATTGTCTGTATTTTAGTGGCAAAGCAAGTACGGTTGACTGTCGGATTTTTTCACTGAAGCTGGTTAATTTGTTATTTTCATGTTTTCCAATATGCAGAACCGATTTTTGAAGAAGAAACGCATCGGTAGAACTCGATTTAACTACGATCTTGGTGTTCTTTTTGTGTCCAGTCATTGAACTCAACTATCGTGAGTCTCCATATAGGAAAAGATAACGAAAAAACTGCCCCTGCTGCTAGCCCACGCATAAGAAAAAAATCCTATATTATTATATCAGAGATGAGGAATATTCTTAGCGGCAGAAATCAGAAAAAGAGCGACTGTAAACGCCGTGATCCGAGTTTAGAACTTGATGATCGATCTAGCAGACGTCTGAACGATAGGCTTATTGCAGACAACTTTTTTTCAAAATACAACAATACTGTTTACTTTACAAACAACAGTCGATTAGAACTTTTCGTAAAATAAACGACATAAGACGTATTTGTAATTTTTGTTTGTTTTTACGATTTGTTTTTATTGTTAGCATAGGTTTTTTTGCGTAAAATAAATGCACTGGTGAATAAGATTGGTTTAAAAGCTAAAGGTTCGTCTTTGCAAGACCTCTCAGCACTAATCAGTTTTAAGCTGTCCGTCAAACGTCATGTTTATTCTCAGTGACGGTCACACCGATCCGTTTTCTGAGCAGCAAATTTTTGGGATACGAATCGGCAAAAGCATCAAAGAGGGTGAGGTTTGGACAGTGTTGAAGTGTTGTAACTCATAAACTCTTCCTAAGAGGGTTGTTTGAAGGGACGATGGACTACTGGAACGAATTAGGAAACAAACGGGTGAATAGGGGAAGAAAAATTTTGGCTACAAGTGTAAATACGCATTTACGGTATGGTGAGATATATAATAATCACACTATTGCAAATTGTCCGCAGAGTGTGCCAGTGAAAAAATTTTAAAAATCGGTCATTAATTGGCGAAGATATGGACAAAAGTAAAGCGCCACGTTTTTATGGCCCATCCTGTATGTAGATAGTCGCACGGACGGTTTCTCTACAACAGGTAAGTTTCTTGTGTGCAAAAGAGTAAGCCGCCTATTACGCCCTACGTGTATTAATTTTGTCAAACGTGGCATGGGTGTATTTTGCACAATGTAAAATTTCTGTCTACACAAATCCGCTTACTGAAAAAATGTCCTATTGTCGTTGATAGCTGTTGGCTTATACGTTATACAGTGTACTTCCGCATATTAGGCTTATGTCGCATACACCCATAGCAAGCAGTTCAAAGCATTATGGTATTTAATAGCGGCCTGCAGCACATTGGCTGTAGAAGCCAACCCAGTGCTGAGATATTTAAATAATCTGTGTTTAGTTCTATTTCATATTGCTAGCCAATTCGTGTGATATTCAGAAATTTGTTTATTATTTATTCTACTAAACTTTAATTTAATTTTTTTTTAAATTTGGCATCGTTTTAATAACGCACGAATTATGATGAATAACATTGATAAAATGCAATTGCTTACAAAAAAAGCTTACAGGTGAGCTTTGTGCAATAGAAACACCGGTATTTTTCGTTATGAATAAAAACGGTTTGTTGGCTTTGAATATTTTTCTCCGCACTTTGTTTCCGACATTCTATCAGACATTAAAGTAAAGCGAGATATCTCAGCATCGGAGTGCGCAGTTCATTCGTAACTGTCACCAGACGACCTTGTGAAACGCAGAAGTCGTAGTTTAGCCATTTACAACAACGAATTTATATTGAGTAGCGCAAGCGCCGGGCTTTGATGTAGGTATCGTGTACGTTTTATTGTCGGCAAATACCATAAGTGGTTATTAGATGCAATAAACATTATCAGTCAATTTATCGAACTGCGCAGCCCTTCTGCGTAGGTGCGCTGCCTAACTTGTTTTCCGACTTCATCAAGAACTACGCCTTCTGAGCGTCCGATTCACGCGGGACGCCACCTAGTGGCGTTTGTCCGCTCTACCACGACTGCTGCAGCGGTCCACAAAACCGCGCCCGGCAAGTGGTTATTGGCCCAAAAAATACACGCATAGTATACTGTATACGCACAATGTAGCGGCCTATAGAATTCACTGACCCGACAACAGGTAAGCAGACGTTTAGCGTTAGCCAGTACGCTTCAATTAGGTCTACATATGTAGCCTACGTGATTACTTTTAATTATCGGTTTTCTGGCTTTGATTTGATCGTCGACGAGCGAGTTAGTTCCAATTTGGAAGTCACGTACAGTGCGTAATAAACTAAAAGTTCGACTTACCAAAGCACTGGTTTGACCTATCGTCACTTACGGCTCGGAGGCATGGACATTGAACAAAGAACTATGCGAGAATGTAGAGGCGTTTGAGATGCAATGTTACAGGTGTGCTATGCGCATCTCTTACGTTGAACATGTGACGAACAAGGAGGTTTTACGAAGGGTAGGCCAGGACAGGGGCCTGTTGGGACAAGTGAAATCACACAAACTAAAATACTTCGGTCATACAACGAGACACGAGAGTTTAGAGAAAGACATCATGCTGGGCATCATGCCCGGAAAAAGTCGGCAAGGTGGTCAGAAGAAACAGTGGATCGATGATATCGTTCAATGGGGCGAGAGAAGCCTGGTCGAAATGGTAAGACAGGCAGAGAACAGAAAAGGTTACCGGTGCTTAGCTCATGAAGCCGCCCACGCTCTTACATCGGGCACGGCAAGCTGATGATGATGATATGAACCTAAACACGTAGGCATCGTCAGAATTGAACCGGTGCCAGATGTACGTTGGCCGGAGTCAGGTCAAGCTCGTTTGATGCGGTTTCTGAGGTCAGTGTGTTGCCCGGTCATCACGTCATAAATATCTTACCTTGCTAGTCGGATGCGGCGCTGTTGCGGCTGGTGGTGATTTAATGGTGCACGGGCAGGCCTCGGACAGACGCGTTTGACCGGTGTTGACGACGATTGAACTTTGGCTAACCCGCGACCGGGTGGGTAGGTTATGTCGCCAGGTAGACTTATTGAGCGTATCCAAGAGGACACTGCAGCATCGTACTGCCCTATACTGGGTCATCAGCGTGATCTCGGCATGTCAAAGGCAGCGGACCGCACCGCAGACCAAGATACTGCGATTCGGTTGCAGTAAAACGAAATGATTTATGCTGATTGACAAGCTCAGTGCGGATTGAACCGTGGCTGACAGCTTGCGGTGACCCGGTCATCGGGTCCGTCAAGACAGGTGAAGGCTTTGCTAACTATAGCACCGAATTAATTGTATGTGAAGAAAACGCGCCATATTTATAGAAACGTTATTTCAGGAGTCAAAGTGCGTATCGCCGAGGCGTGGCAGATGGACGCAAAACGTTGCGGTAGCGTTATGTGATTCCTGAACAGAAACGTTTTGGTGGGAAATAAAACACATACGCGTAAGCCGGCTGAGTTGGGCGTAAACAAATGTGACTGCTAACATCCATTAAACTTTAAGTCAGATTTTGAGCAACAATTTTATATTTTGTTTTTCTTTCACTAAAGCGTAACATTTTTCAAACTCACTTCCACCAACGAGCACAACAAATGTGCGTAAAATGGACGTACGCCCTACTATATGAAAATTAAAGCTGTATTCACAAAATTAATACGATATTCATGTAACTTCAGTGCATAAAGAACAGTAGGCCTAAGTGTATACTACAGGCATCAGCATATGATATTTTTATCGTAAGCCTCTGTAAGCTTACTCAACATTCGCACTCGTATTGCAATCGTTGCGTACGTGTAACCGTGACTTAACTCGATCTGCCACATGGTTCTTCCGTTTTCTTCACACCGTATAGCTGCAAAACCACCATAGCGTCGTATTCTCAAGCGCGACCATGGCTTCATTTACGGTGATGCGGATGGGGTTTAAGGACATCACCTGAGCATATAAGGCAGCGTCACGAACTTGACCGAGTTCATAGTTGTGACCTGACTTGCTGACTGAACATGGCCAAGTGCTGCTGCTCACACTTAATGCAAAGTAGTCCGACCAACGGGCTGCAGAAGATGATGGTAAACGATGAAGCTACGGGTAAGATGAAATTTGCTGTAGTGGATCTTTACACTGTCTGATAAGCGATAAGTTTTTAAACCTGCTGCCGAGAGATCCAATAGTTTCTTTCACCTGGGCGAGGTCACGTTTATGATCGTTAAGTGCATGCTGGTAGATAAATGAGATCAGATGGGAGAATGCCGGTAGATCGTGTCTTGTACATGTAAGTAGCTATTGTAGGTAATTTGTCTGTGAACAGGTAATCGGTGAAGTACTGCTGACCACAACGCATATACGTATACCGGTACTTTTTAAACGGCTAAATTTCCCTTGAATTTGGTCCCATTGTGGCAAAACTATATAATGTGTTTTGCTCAGAATTTTACTTTCCTGTAAGTCAGCGACTCGCAGGGAGTGGCTGAGGCATGCATCATGACACGTCACTGCTGTATTTCAATGCCGTCAGCAACAAGAAACTCGGCTACAACTTAGAGAACAGGGCGTCATTATTATAGGTCTCTTCAGTATGATGCTACTTTTAAGAATTTGGCTTTTGGCGGTTTAGTTATACGTTGAAGTCGCCACGTTTAGGATTGACAGGAAAAAATACTTGGCAACGCAGATACACGCGCATGCCTGTAGCAAGTGCATTGCACTGCAAGCATAGCACCCGCAGTTGTTTGACGTGTGCTTTCTGAAGAACCCCTGCATGATTCGTACAATAGAGAGCATAATGGCCGTTCAAGGTTATCCAGGGACGTTGATTTTGGCACCAATCGGAATCACGCGTGTGATTTTTTAGTGATTGCACTGGCACCGTTTCCGGGATACGGCGACTTATTAGCTGTAAATCGCGAGTTTATCTTATTTCCTTTTTATTGGACTCTCTCGATTAGATGACCCGTGTGATTTTCTAAAAACCTTCAAAATTCTGACAGTAGGGTCATTCACAGAGCTGATGGTAAAGATTTCTTGATCCTACCCTACGTCGTTCTGACATAGTACAGCCGTGTGCCGGACAGGCAGACGGACGGACACACACACACGCACGCACACGGACACCCTTGCCGAAGCATAGCAAGCCATGCTGACGCGCTGTAAAAATACACCGCAGATGGCCCTACGCGCCGTGTCACAGCGTCATCATCGTCATCATCATCGACAACCGTGGGCTCAATGCCCGTTGGTGTCTGACGCCATTCTTACTATCGCTGCCCACCGCTGCCTATCTAGGGCAGCGTGGCTTAACTCCTGCAG
>Ga0209367_1007533_pt1 | contig 14991 bp, 12 predicted proteins | sample WorMetLIZISLAND2_FD_187412 | JGI IMG/M metagenome (GOLD analysis project Ga0209367, IMG submission 187412) | Marine gutless worms symbiont microbial communities from Max Planck institute for Marine Microbiology, Germany - Olavius geniculatus... ... | reverse complement strand
GCCTTCCGTGAAACGGGATCCGCTCAACCCTCGAGAACGGTTTGTCGTGCACACTGTGATGGAATCCGTCTTCATGATGGAGCGGAGTTACACTGAGCGGCTTCTTTATAATCTTGGACTACTCGGGGCCAACCCACAGTTTGCCCTGCAGCTTGCTGCGGCAGAATTTGGCCAACGGTTAAATCGTTCAGATTAGGGAGGTTCTCTTCGCATTCGGGGTTACAGATATTATTTTTTCATCTTTTGGGTTCTATATTTTAAACTTACTTGAAATTTACTAATAGCGTAGTCCCCTGCAGCGTTTTCCTAGTTTTTAGTACTTTAGGCCGCTTCGGGGCTTGGGCCTATTTGTTTTATTTCCAGCAGGAATGGTTATTTTGAGTAACGTTTTTTCTTTCTTTTTTTTCGACCTAGGGTTTGTCCCGTTGGTCGGCGTTGGGGAGTGTGCTCAGGAATGTTTGGTTATGATATCATTTTTTATGCTGTTATTTTTTGCTCTTATTTGTGGTGTGAATGGGTCATTAGTGTGGACGTAAGTTAGATTGCCTTGAATGGTTACTTGTGATCAGTCCGAGAAGTAGTCCTTATTTCTTTTGTTCTATTTAAACTTTATCTCATTTAAATTTTAAATTTTTATTTTTTTTAATTTCAATTTTAATTTCCCAAATTAAATGTTACTTCCCTAACCTATTTATTTTCAAAATTTCACCAAATTTCTGGCTTTCCTCGTACTCTACTCATACTTCAGTCTCTGTCTATCATAAATAGTTTCACCCCTTTTTGAGAGGGAGGGGAGTGATTGTTGGAAAATTTTGGTGCATCAATTTGCCATAGTTGTAAACAGGGCTTTATAGTGCCTTAGTCACATGGAGTGACCAACCGCAGCCATTGGCAGAGCTGAGTCACGTGATCAGTTTTATGATAATGATATTAATGGCCAGTTTTGCGAGTAAAATAGTACAGAGTCAGATTATTGTGTAATAACAGGTCCAATAAATGCGTGTCTATCTGGTGCACTACGATTTATAATACTATGCTGGAGGTCCGAAGGACCAAATATCGGGAGTGAAAGTCGAGAGTGTGAGTGGAGTTAGTGGGGAGGGGCAATGAGCATTGAGAGGACCTGTAGTATGAAAGAAACCTGAAAATGCATGTAGCAGGTATAAATTTTGTTAGTTTCATGCCACAAATTTGTATTTACAGAAGTCGCTTATGTTTGCCGCTGGCTACAGGCCTACTGTATTTCTGGGGCTCTGCAACCGCTGAACACCACTGGCTATGCCTCTGCCTCTGCTGCTGTACAGTGCTGACAACTGTGAGCCATATATACTAGCAGTATTTTACTTGTTGATGGTTGGATACTGTTATGTTACAGGACTTCAAGAATCGCACAGAGGCCCAATGAACAAGGGTGAACGAAAATATGAAGAAGCACTTATGTCTTTAGGGACAAGGTCAGGCGTGTCTTGGGTGTGTCGGCTGTGTGGAGAAAATGGGAAAACCAAGTATGTATTCAAGGTGCATGTAGCAAAGAAGCGCAGCCACTGGCTGCGTAGTGCGTACTGAATGTGGCAAGACCTATCGCAGTCAAGGCTCTTTGTACAACCATGCAGAAAGGCTGCACAGAAAACGTTTACTGGAGTGCGGCGTTGTGTGCGAGGAATCAGGAGACATTTGTGATGCATCATTCCTTTGGCTGGCTCAACTGGCACGCTATAAGCAGAAAGACCATGGCATTGAGCCATTGCGTCACTACAACTACGAGAGGTTTGGTGAGGCGATTTGACCCAGTTTTTGTTTCATGTGACTTTGAATTTCACTGGTACACAGCGTTCGGAAGCCATCATGAAGCAGTTGACTGCAGTCCTGTATGGGGCTATTTGTAGTCATCTTATTGCAATCTAGTGTACTTTTTCTTTCTTGTGGCTGTAAATAATGAGTGATGTGTGGAGGTAGACAAATAAAAGTGATCCCATTGTCACTGGCGTAATCCGGCACTTCAAGACTCTTCACATGAGATGCATGCCCATCTACGAGCAGAATGCAGTTCCCAGCAGGCCGATATTTTTAACCCTTTACCAGGCAAAGACGCCCAAGAAGATTTTTGAAGAAATTACTAGCTATCTGGCATTACCTAAATACATATAATATGTGGCATATTTTTGTTCAAAATTTTCAGAAATTTGATTTATCATGTGTCCTAGCCAGGCAGTGGCAATATAATTGCCACATAATGAACACGCACGAAGGTCCATGACTGACACAGTAATACAATACAATGCAACACAATTTAGAGTTTCAGAATCTGTGGCATTTATCCGGTCAATAGACAAGCTATACCAGAACATGCTTATGCACCATCTGGTGTGTCCGAGATCTATGCATTTGTTGGCACTAGTCAGGAAGTAACAACACCAACTGTGAGAGAAAGTGACATGTAGACAGGATAAGAAGAGAGGAAGAAAACAACAAGGTGACAAAAGGAAAACAAAGCAGCCACGTAGTACATCAACTCCAAGTTCTGCCAACAACAAAGGAGAAGAAGACGTGTGTGAACTGTGGCTATGTGTATGGCGACTACGATGATCCGCTAATTGATGATCCGTGGTTTCAGTGCGGGAAATGTGCACGTTGGGGCCATGAATCGTGTGACAATGTAGCTCATCTTGGTCTGTTCTTCTGTGTGAAATGTGAATGACAAATGACATGTGAATGACAACTTACCCACAGCAGACTGTAATCTATGGTTATTTATTTTGACTAGATTTTGTGGTAAACGTTGACCTTGTTACACTGTTAGTATATATCATAGCAGATGTCACAAATACTGATCTATGAGTGACATTATAGTCCATTACTGTAGGCGTCCAACTTACCCACATAGTCGGTGGAAGTTCGACAGTGAAGACCCCTAAATTTCATTGCTATTATGCTCTGATGATGTATGAACATGTCAAGTACGTATGTGGTGTTGGTTAAGGTTGAACTTGTACTATCAACTTTTTGATTTACTGCAATTGTGCTGCTTTATTTGTGGATGATAATACTTTAAAATGCTTAATGTGTTGAACTTCCCCACAAGGACTCTATATAATGTATACTGGATGCACACATAGTTATGCGGACGTCAGCGTAAGTGCTTGTGTAATCTGTTTATACGGATATAAGTTTATACCTAGGTAGTGCATAACACGGAGTGGGTCAAATTGAAAATTGGCTTAGTTACTTACTTAATTAAATACGGTATGTTATAATTTACTGCACATAAAGTACATAATTATAAGACGTACAAAATGGTGGAAAAAATTGCGTAAATTACTCGGTAAATATTGAAGCAACAAGTGGAATAATAATAGTTATCGAATAAAGAATATTGAGATTTTTGCGGTTAGCACAGCACTAGGCTTAAGCAGTTGGCGTCGTCGTCGTCGTCGTCACTGAGAAGCAGTCTAGCGTGGCACTGCTGCAGTTATTGGATATCAGTGTCGAACAAGAATGAAGGCGTGGCGTGGCATGGCATGGCGAAGCAATACATAGGCATATATATAGGGCATGCGTACAGTTGCCGTACTACTAGAAAATAATAATTAGTGAGTGAGTAGTTTCTTAACAGCACATCAGCACAAAATAGGCCATTCAGTGCCATATGTGGTTAAAATTAGTTAAAAGCAGTTAATAGATGTATTAAAAGCAAAGTTAAAATACTTGTTAAGATCAAGGCTATGAAGCTAATATAAAACAACATTATATACGATTGTAAAAGCCGATGTCTTTAACATAAGCGAGATGCAACATTTTCAAAAACGTCCTTGAGTGTGTTCACTCCAAAATATCTCTGACGTGCTGCACTGTAATGGGTGCAGTCTACCAAAATGTGCTTAACTGTGAGCGAAGAATGGCAAGCTTCACATACTGGCTGACTGTCTCCCTTTAGGAGATAAGAGTTTGTAAGTCTTGTATGACCAATTCGAAGACGGTTGAAAAAGATAGTATTGATAAGTAGTGACATGTAAAAGCGACTGCAGGATAAAACGGTAACACATGTATAGAGTATAGTGAATAGACACAGGTATATTATAGATAAGTACGTGCATCCACGCACGAAAGATGCATCAAATGCGTATATTCGATGAGTATAATGTTACAGGCCTGTAGATGTTTGTATGCGCCGGCATGCTACCGTTGCATACAGTAAGATGGCGAATGCATTGACTGGGAAATAATGCTGGATTGGATACAGAGGTCAACGTATAATACTACTATAGAGATGGTAAGGCAAGAATGATTTTGCCAACACAAGTATATAGTCAACAGTAGCCTAGTCGCATCAAAGGATAATTGTCGGTGTCCTATACAAGCCTGTAGCAATTATAGGAACGTCTGTCTGACCAGCGCTAACTGGGGTAAAGCGCTGGCAAATTTGGCCGTGAAGCCGTTGTCGATAAATGTGACCGGGAACCCGTAGTCAATAAATTTGGCCGTGAACGCTGCTTTATTTCCTACTCTTGTTAAAGAGTGACTAAGGCTTGCTAGCGCACACCCCACCAGAAACAAGGGTCCTCTCACAATTTTAAGAGCAGTCCAAAATTGGCTAAAAATGTAGCGTATGAGCCACTGTAACTTTGACGTTAAAGAGAACCGCCCAACAAAACTTTACCATGTGATGTGTCACTAGGTGAAAAGTTAACCTAGATACAGCTTTTGGGGGGCACTGCCCCATAAAAAATTTGGGAGGTAAAAAACGTTCAAAATTCGCCGCGACTTTGGTCAACTTTCGTCTTTGACTGCAAATATCTGTGGAATGGAAGCAACTATCGACAAGCGGTAAAAAATGGCGTTATCAACTACTGTCTCTCATGCACTGAACAAAACAACTGGTAAACTATGATCCACTTCACACTTAGCTGTGTTTGTTCATTTCGACCTACCCAAAAATGACAGTTTTCGGACAACTTTAGAGTTTGATCGCATAGGTATCGGCAACAAATATTTAAACGTATCGATAAACTGAAAACGGCCTTTTCAACTACTATCTGTTTCACACTGAATGCAAAAAAAATTGTGCTTGCTGCATAAAACAATGCAATTGCGTTCAGGCCACGTGCCTTTGCTGCAAATGAAATTTTAGCCCCATACCTGTCCCCCAATCAAACTTACGGTGTCGGGCGGCCTCAGGTTGGGCTTCGCCCCAAATTTCTAGTTATTATTTTTTATTGGCTGGCTAGTGAATTATTATTACTTTGTTGTATTAAATAGTGAATAAAAGACCCAGCCCTTTTATGTGCAGAAATTTACACTCTACAGTGACATTATTATTACCCTCGAGTAGACATTTTCACCATTAATGAATACGCAGTTTAAAACCAGTTTCGCATAAGTGGCATAGGAATTTGGATTGTTCACGTGTTAACACAAATTGATTGTTTTGTACTTTCAGACAATTCTCACGAAGAGGATGACGATGTTAATCGCAAACCAATACCATGCAAACATCGACAACGAATTGTGACTAACAGTGATGAAAAAGACGCATCTGCAAATTGTAACTTTATTGGTCATATTTCGCTTGTCAATTGCAGTTGGTGGCAGGAGCAGTTTCCTGTCTGAAGTATATTTACACTTCATCGTAGCATGTTACTAGAACTAAGTTATAATTACATAACTTTTTTAAACTGTGTTCTGATTTTTGCTTACTAGTGGTAAAATGTATGCATTTTTTGTTAATATAATACACATCATTTTATAGCCTCAGCTGCAGTGAAAAGCCAAATGCATCAAATGAAGCAGAAGACACAGTTGCCTTCTTGATCATTAGTAGTGATTCCCTACGTAAAGAGAACATCTGAAGCGGTCGCTAGGATCATGAGGAAATATAGTGTACCATGTGCCATGAAACCATGCAAGACTCTCCGAAGCATTTTGGCACATCCAAAAGATAAAGAAGACAAAGAGCAGACGTCAGAATGTGTCCACAAAGTTCCATGCGGCAATTGTGATAAGACATACGTAGGTGAAACAGGAAGAAAACTTGGTGTCAGGTTGTAAGAACATAGAACTGAAGTGGAGTTCAAAACCAAGCGAACTTTTACCAGAAGTCAGCGCTCTAGCACTTCAGTTTATCACGTATTTTTCTTGTAGAGCATGGTCGGTGAGAGCCGATTTGTTGTATTCTGCTGGTCTGATGCGTCGGTGATCGACAGGGAACCTGACAGAGCCACCAGATGGATCAAGGAGGCAATTCACATCCACAAGGAGGGACAACAAGCCATGAACCGCGAAGAAAGCAGCTACCAACTCAGCCACGCGTACAACCACTTTCTTGGCACAGGACTTACTTACTGTGCCAAGAACCGGAAGAAGAAATGATTGTTTTCATTCTCCTGACAAAGACTTCCAGTGGAAGTCGAAACGTTGAGCTACAAACAATTTTCTGGTCGTAATTGATGAATTTATTACACAAAAAAATGTGCATTTTTTAGGCACGAAGTTGACTCCAGTGTCGTACAGAGGTCACTTATGATTTGGCATTTTTTCTCTTATGTTTTCTGTTATGTTTTTTTACATCTCTAGAATTGTACCTAAGAACATAACCGGCATTCTGTCAAACTAGAGCTTATAACACAGGGTAATCTCATATTTTTTGGATTTTTGGAATATTTCGGCAAAAACTGCTTTATTAACACGCGTGCAAAGAAAAGCTCCCAAAACATAATAAAAAACGTACCGGTATATAATGAAAAATGTTGTTAAAAATAAGAAAAAATTAAATTCATACTCTATAACGCTATATGGGCAAACTGATAATTATTTGTTTTGTAGGTTTCAGACAAATTACACAAAATGGTGACTGGTCACAATGACGAGGAAGCAATCTTTCCAGCGCATATGATCATTATGATCATATTATTTTGCTTTGAAGGTTCCAGACAAATGACAGAGGCAAGCAGACGTCGTCAGGAACTAGCTACAGGCATCGGACATGGTCACGTACAACCTGCACAGAACACTGACAAATCTCCGCAGAAGAAATGTAACATGATCAAATTTAATATTATAGTCATCATATTTTGCCTGCTATATCGTCAACTTTTTAAGGTCTTTGCCCCCAATATAAAGCCCCAGAGTCTTACAAGGGCTCTGTCACTTGACCGGGCTGTGGCACGTTACTCCACAAACTTTCAATCCTCGCTACACCACTTGATTTATGAATCAAGCATGGGCTTCCATGAATGATGGGGGTTTCACTGCATCAAAAAATTGAAAAACACTGGTCTATAATACTGCACTTGTGTCACATTATACTATGGCTGGATTAATGCTTTGTTCCATCAATTTGTGATTGTGCTGAAGAAATGCAGTACTTGGTATTTTGTACAGAGTATTTTTGGCTTGAAGTTGACGATTTTTTTCCTGAAATTGTGCTGTCAGTTAACGGGAATGTGTTGCAACTAAGTAGACTACCGTACATCCTCCATTAATTTGGACACTCTAATAATTCGAACACCTAAATTTTTAAAAAATAATTATTATTTTTTTCACTCCTATTAAGTTAAACAGTTGATTCTAATAATTCAATAACATGAAGTCCAGGTGCAATAAACCGTAAGGCTTGTTTACCGCAAACAATAACTGTGTGTTGTTTACTTCCCTGCACATGCTTTAGACCAATTAATGCCGACATGGTGCTGTCTGTCACACTGTGTGGTAAGAACTATAACGAACTCTGTTACGTAATAGCGTAGAGTATAGAAAACCAGCTTCCCACGCCACGTAGCCTAGGCAGATGACTCACGCTCTTTGTGAACATCATAGTGTTTAGTTCAACATATCCTATAGCACATGCTTTGCGAACTCTCGATAGCGATGAACATCGTGACGACGCCAAAGCAGTGGCTGATCGTAGACAGCTGTTAAACGTTGTCAAAGGTATGTTCTGCTAACAATATATACTTCAGTAGGCAAATCGTGTTTATTGTATCTGATTACAGTTAGAACCAACGTGCAACCGCAACACTAGTAATTAAACCAGCAAGCAGTACCAGTTCTGGCCAGGCCACACTGTCGAATACTGTGAAATGTGCTGTAGTCTGCTTGGCATCATGTTCAACTCCGTATATCAACAACAAAACATCATAAGCACAGCACAGCACAGCACACCACAGGAGCACAGCACAACCCGTCCGCACAAATACATCTCGGTAACATGCTTGGGTGATCTGGTGCAGTAAGTCCACGAACCCAACCCGCCATGTCCTTCTGGCCATGGCACTCATGGAGGACGCGGTTGCTGTGCGGCTTGGCGAGGCCGAGCACGTCATAGAACTAAGGAGGGAGGAGACAGCCCCAGGGCATACCTAGCAAGCAGAGATCGCTGCACACAGCTGGGCCGCCCGGCGCACTTTCATGTTAGCTGCTGCAGCAGTGCTGACCAGAGTTGTGCAGATCCCAAAATTCTGAGTCCGCCACAGTCCGCAGTTCTGACCAAGGATCCGCGTTCACATACGCAACCGACGAGAAATATTGCATCCGCTGTCAGTCCACGTTCGCACTGAATAGGCCTATTCTGTAGTACGTAAGAGAGATTACTGAACAAAATAACAGCAGTAGCAGGGTTGGTAAAGCATTTTGCTAAACAACACAGAAATTAAACATGCTCTCCAAAATCCTTTAAAGGTTATTAGAAAAAAATGCACTTGTCAGTCGTCACGGAACAGGATCAGCATCAGTCCGTGTCGGCACAAAATCCTGCAAATCTGCGTCAACAGACATAGACATAGTCCGCACATCTCTGGTGCTGACCGTACAATGGCCCCGTTCACAAACGACCAACGCCGCTTGCGCTAGCTGCCATTACAACCACCTTCATCGGCCTCATGTCCTCGTGCTTGGTCAAAGGCCACAGTAGGTTGCTGCTGTAGTGGCCACATTGTGCATTTGCAGTAGGCAATTCTAAATAATTCGAACAGGCTTTTCAGTAATTGATCTTTTTACTTCTAATAATAAATTATAATAATTCTGATAATTCAATCTCCAGCCTCATAATCTTGGTCTCAACTCGGCTTGGAAATATGCCCAGGATCGAGAACACTGGAAGCACCTCGTGGAAACCGCTATGCTCCAGCTTGGGGCATGCGCTTGATGATGAATAATTCGAACAGGAAGAAATTTATTTCTTACTAGCCATGCTAATTAATGGAAGAAATACGGTACTTTACTTATATTTTTGGTACTTGCAGCAAATCTAAGTCACACCTCTGGTTGTGACTAATGTGAAAAATTGAGCAGGACTACTATTGTTTTAGATGGCAGTGCAGTTTATATTTTTAAATGTTGAACAATTGGTGTAAAATAAAGGTAAATAAAATACTTTTCACAAAAGAAATTGAAGTGTTGCCAGTGAAATAATGGAGTACCAGCATTTTGTATTCATAACAGCATTATAATAGCCTATTGCTATTATTTAGCAGTTCTTGTTATTGCTGATATGTCAGAAAATAAACGAAGATAACGTTTTTATCAGAGTAACAGACATTTCCATTTAGGAATGTTTTTTTTTTAAAATCTTCTGTAACGTTTTTTTTCAAACTATGATCAGTGTAGTGCATTTTGAACATTGTTCAAATTGCTCGTGGAAACCACTACGCTCCAGCTCAGTGAAATAATGGAGTACCAACATTTTGTATTCAAAATACAGCGAACTAAGTGGTCTGTGACTGATCTCTCATTCTTGAAAAGATACTTCAGCAATCACAATCATCCACCGAGAAACAAGGAGGTCAGCATAGACTGCGGAACCGGGGGGTAGGAGGGCAAGTAGTGCTGTTTGCCCCCCCACTTTTTCACGCACACATATATATTTTTTATTGTTGCTTTTTTACCTTTGCTTGGATAAAGACTGCCAAATCCTTACTTATGCTCCGTGTTATTACAGCACTGCAGTGTTTTCGCTTGGCCTGCATGTGCGCCTGTCTGTCACCATGTGATGATCCACCGGCTAAGCGAGCCAGAAGTGCTATGCTGTGGTATGTATATTATTTTATTTATCTGTTTGTTGTTGTTACACTGTTGCATTTTGGATTTTTCATTCATTACTTGTTTGACTAGCTATTTTGTCCAGTTGACTACTGTTGTTATGTCACTGGGACAGGTCATGGAGAAATAACACTAACCAGACCTCCATGGACAGGTCTGGTCTATGGCCCATATTGCACTACCGAGCTGTGTCTGCAGCTGACTGCTGGCTTAGGCACGGCTGTATCAAGATACCGTAGGCCGTGGCTCAGGACCATGTAAGCGGAGATGACCACTGACCCAGTGACCCTATGTGCGGCCGCAGACTCAGACTCACAGAACTCTAAGAGGGAGTCTATGCGGATGCTGACCGAGTGACTGTTGCTATAGTCTTATAGTAGGCATAGGCCTACTGCACACTTGCATAATATGCCAATGTCATTTTGTGCCAGATTGAATTGTGTTAAGAATGGACTGTTTGATGTTGTAGCTGTTTACATGTTTTTTCTGTGCTGCTTTAATGTCCGTCTATCTGCATATCTGTGTTTTTGTCTCTCTTTTTCTATTCGTGTCTATGATGTTTATGGGCCTTGTTGCCTGATACAAACATATAAATAAATAAAGAATAAATTCAAATTAAAATTGTGCCTCTCTAGTCTCTAATGACAAATTAAATATTTAATGCCCGCGTAAAAGACTTCTGTAGGCCTACGCAATTTAAATTAATTTAGTGTTCGAACTTCGAAGTTTGTGTATAGCCATGGCACAGGAAGCGATGTCAGCGAATGAAATTAACGTGACGGTCGCCGTTCGCGCGAGGCCAAAAACTGCAAGGGTCTGGTCTCTGACGCAGTGGAGAAGCTCAAAGGCAGGTTGCCAGACTTTATGGAGCATGTCAACTACATGAATAAGCAGGCTGCTCAGTTTCAGCAGATGAAAGCGAATGTGGAGAAGAACAGAACGGTAATGCAAGTCGACTTCAGTGAAAATTATACCATCACATATCAAGACGAAGTCCAGTCAGCTCACTGGAATGCACAGCAGTCAGTCTCTATACTGTAGTGGCTTGAGCAGCTGAAGAAGTAGTTTCCTATGCTGTGATCAGTAACTACGTGAATCACGATAAGTATGCAGTTGCTTACTTCAATGGGCTACTCATCAGGGATCTCAAAAAGTGATTCCTCACTCTGGGGACAATTGATATATTTCCTGATGGTGCTTCCCAGCATTTCAAACAGAAGTACACGATGTCAACATCTCACTGAATGAATTCGAACATGGTGTCAGAACCAACTGGCACTTTTTCGCAACTTCTCATGGAAAAGGGGCTGCAGATGGAATAGGAGGCCAGGTGAAGAGAGTGGTGTGGAATGCAGTTAAAGCACGTCAAGCCATTGTGAGAGCTAGAGAGCTAGATTTGGAATAAAGTTATTTTGCCTATGTGAAGACTCTGGATACATGTATCGCTTCAGGGTGTACACTGGAAAACAGGCGACGCTATTCACCTTCTCGAGGCCCACTCTGGTGCGACGACAACCGAAAGCGACAGCGAAAGCAACGGCTTCAGCAACTGCGACTAATCCAACACCGACTATACATCATCCACAGAAGGAGCACCAGAAGCGTCGCAAGACGCGTCGTCTTTTCAGTTATGTTGTTAAAAGTCCAACAAAACTGAGAAAACAAAACAAAATGCTTCGACTCAGACTGCAACAGATGATAACAGCGTTGCACAACGCAAGACGCCGTGAACATAGGTTGCAAGGCACAGTGTCAACTTTGCCGCAGAGATTAAACGACCAAAAACTCTTATCGGATAAAGCAAACGAGTTACCAGAACCATACAGCAACATTCCCTTGGACCTTTTTCGCCAAAATAAACGCACCTATTCAGGTCATTTCTGTGTCATGTTCGTCTGCTCTAAAATATCTCCGAGAAAACAAATACCCTGGTTTTGAGGACACTTTGGCAACCGAAATTCTTTTGGAGAAAGTCTACAGGCTTTTTGATACACTAAATTCGCGATCAAAATCTGCAACCGGCTGCTATCACTCGTAACACTGCCAACGCCAAGATCACAATGCTGTTGGAAACGAGAGAATTTCTGTTGGCATTGGAGGATTCAATGGGGAAAAAGCTGACAGAAACGAAATGGAGAACGTGTATTTTAGGTTTCTGTGCCACGATTGACAGCGTTATCCATCTCATACAAAATTTGCTGATAGACGAAAACGGGATTAACGGAATTCGCCTTTCATATTTTCTTACTTACAAATTATCGCAAGATCACATCGAAACTTTGTTTGGAACAATTCGCAGACGATTTGGGTGGAACAATAACCCGACAGTGTTGCAATTTATGTATGCTTACCAGGCAATTTTGAGCAAAACTGGAACGACTCCTTCTGAGTCTGCAAACATCCTACCACTGGAAGTAGTCGACGACCTGCTTGACCATGACGCGGACGAGAACGCTGTCTTTGCAGACGAAAGCGAGTCCATTGTAAATACCGACAGTGTCATGGCAAATCTTCCATCACTAAGTACTTATGTAGATAATGTCTGTGTATATATTGCTGGATATGTTGTTAGGTGCCTTCTTGCACAGGATGTCATGAACTGCTAGTGGGCGTAGGAGTCGAACATGGGCTTTCTGCGTCAGAGAAACAATGGCGGTTTAATCAGACCATCTGCAGGTGTCGTTCAGATTGTACAGACTGCTGAACGGCACATACGTTATCTTGTACCAAGTGACAAGCCAGCTCATGCTATTTCCAGACTAGGATTACAACTGGAACACGCCGTGTTGTCTAACGTTAATGTCAAGAACGTATTTGCTAATAAGGCACACGCACAGGACACTGCTGGGGGCACTGAAAGTTACACAATCAGTTTGATACGACATATCGTCCGCATGTTTTTGGACTTGCAAAAATTTCACATATTCAAAACATGGAACATTTCTCAGACAGGAAGAGTTAAGCGACAGACTTTGAATAAAACCATACTTTTTCGTCATCAGTAAGTAACCCATTAACCCTTTATCAAAAGCAAAACTGCGGACGATGTGTCATATTAAACTGAATGTGCGACTTTCAAGCAATGCCCTCAGCAGTGTCAAAAGGTAATTAATTGTCAGACTGGGCAGTTTAAGTGTTAAGTGTCACAGCTTCTATAAGTCTGGCCTATTTCGTGGGGTTGAGAAAAAAGTTAGGGCGAGGGGGGTTAACCCTTCACCTCTCCCCCAGGCAATTCAAATACTGGTCGTGCCTAAAATTTTCACTTGATGAACGGTGATAGCTGAACTCTTGCGTTGCATCTGCATTGAGTATTGTTATGTCTGGTGATGTTTATGAGAGGAAACGAGTCTGTAAGGCCCAGTACCGTAGGTGTTTACGGCATCGTCAGCGGAATACTGGGTTAGAAATTTCCAATGATTTGCATGATTGCCTTATTCAGAAGAACGGTTCAGATTTTTGGAAAAGTTGGAATAGTAAGTTTAAAAAGCGTAGAAGTCAATGCGTTATTGTTAATGGACTAAATAGTCATGCAGACATTGCCAATGCTTTTGCTGATAATTTTGCCACTGTGTGTCAGCATAATTCTATTAGTCATAATGAATCTTTGAAACGCGAGTTCCACGACAAGTTTCCAGCTTACTGTAAAACTTTTGCTAATGGTGGCTGTCTTCTCAGTAGTGATCAAGTTGAATTATCCATTGCCAAACTCAAGACCGGTAAAGCTCCTGGTGTAGATGGTGTTATGGCTGAACATGTTCTTTACTCACATTACTTGACTCTATATCTCTGCATTTACTAGTTTTGTTTAATGCTATCATTATGCATAAATATGTACCTGTTGAGTTTGGTATTGGTCTTACCATTCCTTTGCTAAAGACGAATCTCTAGATTCTTCTATCATGGATAACTACCGGGCAATAACCCTCAGTCCTGTTGTGTCTAAGATTTTTGAACACTGTCTCCTTCCACAATTGAATGATTACCTTGTGACCTCTGAACTGCAGTGTGGGTTTAAACCCAATGTGGGTTGTAATGAAGCTCTTGCTATGTTTTGTAATACAGTACAGTATTTTACAAGTAATGGTTCTACAGTCCCAGTTGCAGCCTTGGATATGGCAAAGGCTTTTGATAAAGTCGACCATTATGCATTGCTCCTGAAGTTGATGTCGCGTGGGGTTCCACCCTGCTTTATAAGTTTATTATTTGATTGGTATGGTAAAATATATATTTGTGTTAAATGGGGCAATTGTAAATCGAAGCCTGTACAACTTGTTACCGGAGTTAGACAAGGAGGTCTTCTCTCCCCTGTACTTTTTACTGTTTATGTGGATGACATTACTTGCAAGTTAGAGGTCTCTGGTTATGGATGTCGCATTGCAAGGAAATATGTTGGAATTTTGATGTATGCTGATGATCTGTTGTTGATTTCTGCTTCAAATTGTGATTTGAGAAAAATGATTGATATATGTGAAAGTGAAACGGCCTGGTTGGATATGTGTTTTAATGTTAATAAGTCATGTCTGCTTAGATGTGGTCCTAGATACAAGAAGCCATGTGTTCCTATTTTATAAAATGGTAATTTACTTCATGAATGGTCGACAGTCAAATACTTGGGTGTTACTTTTGAGAGTGGCTTGAAACTGAAAGTCTCAATTGCAGCCAAGAGAATGAAGTTCTTTAGAGCTTTTAATTATATATATGCTTGCGTTGGGTCCACTGCCTCTCGGATGTTATTGTGTCATTTACTTCATACTTATTGTTTGCCGATTTTATTATATGGTCTTGAAGCTGTTACCATTTCTAATGCTAACCGACAAACCCCGTATGTTACTTGGAAAACTGCTTTGTATAAAATCTTTAAATTAAACGATGAGGTTAATTTGTTGTATGTGCAATATTGTCTTGGTATTCTGCCTATATCCTATGTATTTGATTTACGCAGATTATGTTTTCTGTTTA
>Ga0209367_1007532_pt1 | contig 14991 bp, 11 predicted proteins | sample WorMetLIZISLAND2_FD_187412 | JGI IMG/M metagenome (GOLD analysis project Ga0209367, IMG submission 187412) | Marine gutless worms symbiont microbial communities from Max Planck institute for Marine Microbiology, Germany - Olavius geniculatus... ... | reverse complement strand
CTACCTGTATAGCTAATCTATATCAAGTTTAGATTAGCATCATCACTGGCCTAATAGATCTTCATGGAAACCCATCCCAGAGCTTCGGAGCGGCACCTGCCATACGGGATCACCTGCCACCGGACACAGGTGAATGCGTCCCACCTTAACCCCAGCCAGAGAGGCTGGAACTCGATTTACCTACCCCGGAGGGATGGAAGGCTGAGTTGACCTTGCTGTTGGTTATTGGCCTATATCTAGGCAGCTTACCTATGAGTGGATGAGAGACAGGCAGTCACTCATCCAAGTAGTAACCACCTGATAGTGTGACCCACTGGCGCTGTGCTACATTCATCAAATGAACCGGGTGAACTATCGCAGCAGCAGTGCCATGATGACAGCACCACATACATTGACACAAATGACAAACAGAAAATAACCATCCTCTAATAATGCAAAATTTGGTGCTGAAAATCCACATTTTGGGGAACTTTTGGGGCAAAATGAAAGGCTACAGTTGCCCACAATAATATTAGTGACATAAGTTTGTATAAATAATACTACTGCTCACAGCTATAGCTGTACAGGGTGGTCCAATAAAAACTGGACCTGTTTAAGCGTTGATAACTTTGCGACAATTAGTGGTAGTTGTCATGTAGTTGGATTCTAGTTACTTTACTTTATATTTTAGTTAAGGTCATAATAATTATTTTGCTATCTAGCTCCAGTATCATTAAACTATCAGTCTTTCCACTAGATGTCTACCTTGTAACTCATCTAAGCTTGATCATGACAGTCTGAGAATTAGTCTCAGAAAGTAGCCTAACAGGTTCGTATGCAGTTTCCTAATCTAATGTCATAATATCTGACAAATAGCTGACTAAACTCAAGTCATAGCAAACACAGCCTGACAGAATTTCAATGCTATTATTATAATTTTTACAGTAACATTTTATGTGCGATTCATAATTATTGTTTCATCATTGATACACAGAGTTATTACACATTTAAACAACACACTCAATAATCATACTCACAGCTCAACCCAACCCTAATTCCGTAGTAATTAACTAATCTACAAACCCCCACAAGCACACACCTACAGCCAACCACTCTCTCGCTAACCCTAACAGATACGTTTTCAAGTGTCTCTTGAAAACATAAATATCGAAAAAGCAACAATATCTACAGATGGGCAAAAAGTCTAGCAGTAAATGTTTAAAGAAGTTAACTGAAATGTTAAATACGAGTTACAGTATCAGTAAGTTATCTGGGCCAGCCTGTATGTGTAAGCTAGACCTCACTGACCAGTGTGCGAGTGTTGAGGCTGGCGCACTGTCACGGCCTGTGGTCGGACATCCCGTGTCCCGTGGAGGGTAGAGGGCTGAGTTGACCCTGCTGCTGTGACGCTGGCCTGTAATTGGTCACGTGTGCCGCCGGCATTTACATCACTCATCGGTGAAGAACTGGGGTTGCCTTCCATCACAGGACATGGCGGTTTTAACAGCACCGGCGGTGTATCCCGCTACAGTCATAGCAACATATTAAATACTAGAAATTTGGAGCTAAGCCCAGCGCCCTAAGTCCCAATGGGGGAAAATTCAGGGGGGGGGGTGAAATTTCCCCGGCATCAAAGTCACGTGGCCCGAACTCAAATGCATTGGTATACGCCGAACGCGCATTGTCGACTTAGGGTGGGTCAACATGAGCGCTTATAACTTTGTTGGTAGTGGACCAAAGTTCACAAAATTTCTTTTGTTCAACGCAGGTAAGACCGCTCTCGATAAAGCCGTTTACAGCTTGTCGCTATCTTCATCCTTTCTAGAGATATTTGCACTCAAACTTGAATGTTTTCCTAAATAACGCCAAATTTCGGACGTTTCTTGCCCTTCCAAATTTTAAGGGCGGCACTACCCCCCAAACCTTGTACACAATTTATCATGCCTAGATAACGGCACGTTAAGTGCCAAACTTTCGTTGGCCTACACCCCTTAACTCCGAAGTTATAGGCGCTCATTTACTAAATTGTAAGCCGATTTTGGACCCCCTTTGAAAAAAAATTGTAAAAGAGACCCCCGATCCCGGTGAGGGGTGCGCTAGCAAGACTTGGTCATTCTCTAGCGTGTGTAAAAATTTTGGGGTGCAGCACCCCCCAGGCGCCGAAATATGGTCTTCCGAAAAAGGCGCTTTATGTGGGTACAATTTCACATCGAGATCTCCAAGGTTACTAGATCAAAGCTCACCGGACTTGTTTGAATCGCGGTAGATAAAATACTTGTCCGATTTTGAATATCTACATCGCGTTTGGATATATTCGCTGCCGAACTTCTAAGTCGTCCAAAATCGAGCCAAATATTGCATGTTTTTGGCCCCTAAAATGTTTTTGGGGTGGGCCTCCCGACATTTTGGACCGGCATTATAAAACTCGGCCTAGTACTGACCACCGTGCAAAATTTCGCTCCGATCGGACGACGAATCTCGGGAAAGTTCGCGTTGAAACAAAAAATAGAAATTTAGGGCAAAGCCCAACGTGAGTCCGCCCGGCGCCCTAAGTCCGATTGGGGGAAAATTTCAGGGGGGGTGACATTCCCGTGCTAGCAAAGTCACATGGCCCGAAGTCAAATGCATTAGCATGCACAAAATGCGCACTGTCGACTTAGGGTAGGTTGAAATGAGACAACGATACTTTTTTGTTAGTGGAACAAAGTTCACCAAATTGTTTTTGCCCAACATCAAAAGGGTTGTAGTTGATCACTTGCTATACCAATTTTTGTTATGTCAATCCGTTGCAGAAATATTACCAGTCAAAATGTAAAATTGTTGGAAACAGGGCGCAGGGCTGACTTTCAGTGAGTCGGAATGAGACAACAAAACTTTTTTGCTAGTGGATTGAAATTTACAATCCTTTTGTTCAACAGGGGATTGGCTGTAGTCGATCACTTGCTGTTCCACTTTTTGACAGCTCACTTTGTTTCAGAGACATTCGCAGGGCTGCCACTCATGTAATAGCAAAAATTAGGGACTTTAGGGACCTCAGAACTTGCCAAAAAGGGACCTAAAAGTGACCAAAATGGACCTAAATTAGGCCTAATACAACTTGTAATACAATAATAATACAATAATACAACTAATACAATAATGAAAAACGTTTCAAAGAAACTAAGTGCAGAAAATCAAATCACTTTCATGAAGCAGTTTCAAAAACAGTTTCAACAAATACTGACAAGTAATTGCACCTCTGATCATGGTTCCTAGTACTGTGCAGAATTCATTTTCCCTGACTTTTCCATGACTTTCCAGAACAAAATGAATTGTTTTCCCTCACTAATTTGTTCACGCGAAACTGCTTGCAATTGCAAGAAACAAAGGTGGTAAAACAGACTTAAAAGTGGAGATACAAATAATATGCGAGCAAAGCAAGCAGAAAAAATTCTGAACGCAAAATTTAGTCAAGATAAGTTGAAAAATAGCAAATTACACAGAATTATGGACTCTATAGAGACCACTTTCTGAGAATTAGAGACTTTTAGGGACCAAGTGGCAGCCCTATATTCGTGGTCAAGTCGAAAATTGTTTGAAATTGAACCTAATTTTAACGTCGCGGGGCCAGGGGTAATTTACACCCTTCTAGATCCCCCATCGATGGGCTTGCCAGTGACAGACGTCTTGGCGGTCTGGACCGCTAAGACGCCGCTAAGGCTTAGCAGTCCAGACTGCTGCTAGCTTAATGGCTTAGCGGTTTAAACTGCTAAGCCAGCCGCTAAGGCTTCAGACCAGCCACCAGCCGTTAAGGCCTTAGCTTAACGGTTCCGGATATCGTCTGCTGTCAAAAATACATTCTATCGCAAATCAATACGGAAGCGTCTATCCATTTTATTTCTTCACAAAACACCATGCACAGTATAAATGGATCAGTAGTGATTGATCGCCATGCCTGGAACTTTATTTTAATGCGTGAATTGTCGTTCTGACCGGCGAAGTGAATGTCTCTGGTCTCTGGTGTGAATAAGCAACGAACTGCAAATCGCCACGTGTAATCGTCAGTTATCTGACTTGATCTGCCAATATTCGGCCATCAAGTTGATGGGAGATTTGACGGACGATTCGTCGCTAATTGGCGATGGAAAAACGATCATTGAGATGATCTTCGGTCAAGTCCAAAAGTTGATCAGAGATCAATTTGATCGGCCATCAAATGTGCATGGAAAAACGGGACCTAAGTGTTGACATAACTGACAATGCAAGACCAATACGTCCGTTAATGTCTGGACGAAACATAGAACACTAGTAGCCACACTCACTGTGCACACAGAGCAACATAACTGAACTGAACTGACCAATAAATAAGCAGGGCAAGCCCATTGGTCTTTGGTTGGCGCATACATCAGCCTAGTCACGTAAGCCATTAACGCCATTAGACAGTGCCATTGGTCAGTTCGTGAAAAACTAAACCATGTCAGTTCAATTCAGTTAAGTCGCTCTGCATCGGCCTGTAGATGGATACCTGAAGTATTTCGGGCACTGTGCGTCGATTTGGCTCGTGAACTAAGAGCGGCGGTGGCGGCTGGTGCTCATGTTTACAGCTGGTGGTTGGCAGACGTTGCACAACAATGCCAATCAGCATTGGCTTCTTATGGTCTTCAGGCATACCTGGACAACAGGCAAACACAGAAACAGATCCTCACTTAGCTCATTCTTAATAACTAGTACTATTAGTGTAGCTTGGCTTGATGGTGTAGCAGTAGCCAGGGACGTCGACAGCCACAGTGAGGACCACGGAAAACATTTCCTTCCCCCCCTCTCAGCAGGCCTGATCGTGGCATGCCAAACTGGTGACCCGATGTACGTGGAAAATTTGTTGCACCGGAAAATTATTCCCACATGCAGCAGTACAGGTGAAGGTTAAAATTAAGAATAAGGTTAAATTTAGGGTTAGGATTAGGAGTAGGGTTAAGATTAGGGTTAGGATTAGGGCTGGGGTTGAGGTTAGGGTTAGAGTTAGGGTTAGTGTTAGTTACATTATGACAATATGGAGGTGGGAAGAATTTTCCAGGTGCAACAAATTTCCCATGACACCGGAAGTCCCCGTTTCAACTCCAGCCCAGTGCACTGCCTTGGGCAAGTTGTTCACACACGTGTGCCTCTGTCACCAAGCAGTACAGTTTGTTACCGGCCTAATCACTGGAAAGTAACAACAGTGTACGGGAGAGATGTGGCCTACCACCCGTATAACTGAGCTGTATCTGCACTCGGGGGGCCTTGGAAACGAAGATGAGCACCACTCGCGTCAGTCAGACTATCGGCGATGATTTAAACTGTTTCAACCACGATGTGATAAGCGGATGCCCTTCTGGCAACCCTCCTGAATTATCAACTGACGTGCTGTTATTGTGTTAATTGTGACTATGGAAAATAAACACTCTCTCTTTATTCTTCTCCACCAGGTGGCAGTGAACTGCATCTTCTTTCACAGCTATAAACTAGAAAGCAGTCGGAGACCGCAAGCCTCCGCCAGCGCCATGTTGTTCGCCAGGTGGCAGCAGCATATTCGGTTTGGCAGCAATTTCCCTTATGCCCCATTGAAAGCAATGTTAACAAAAATTTCAAAGTGATCCAGAATCCAGGATTCCTTCCGAATCACCCCCAAAATTGAATCACTGGTAGTTTTTGCCATTCCTGACATTCCCAGAAAGTTTCAGAAAGATTCGTCCATAACTTTCTGAGTTATCTTGCTGACAGACAGACAGACAAGCAGACAAAGTCTGGCAAAAACATAACCTCCTTGGCAGAGTTAATAATAATTTGATAACAAGCATATAAATGAAACAAACAAACAAAGAAACAAATAACTACACACGTAACTCACTGGGGACGTTCAAAAACAGTAGAAAAAAGCATCTTCCTTCACAGCTATAACTAATAATTTCATAAAAAACAAACAAATGAAGAAACAAACAAACAAACTAAACTAACCGGTGACGGCCTGCCATAGCCAGGGGCCGCCATAGCCAAGGGCCGCGATAGCCACAATCCCATAGCCAACCAGGGCCGCCATAGCCAGGGGCCGCCGTAGTTAGGGTTACGGTTAGAGTTAGGACCCCACATTCCTATAGGCTTCCCATAGAATCCCCGCTTGAGGAAAGGGGTGGCCGTAGGGGGTCGCCGATGGTACGAATGGTTAGCTTCGCCACACTTTCCGATAGGCTACTAAGGTTAGGGTTAGGGCTAGTGGGGTCCTAACCCTAACCGTAACCCTAACTATGGTGGCCCCTGGCTATGGCTATGACAATGTGGCTATGGCGGCCCTTGGCTATGGCAGGCCACAATCAACTAACCAGGGCCATTGAAAGGCAGTAGAATGGACGGCAGATCTGAGGTCGCTGGTAGAGCCCATAGATACATGTCTTTGATAGCTGGTCCAATGCTGCCAAACACGGCACAACGCTGACGATCTCTCAGGTAGATGAATAACTGGTTCAAGCCTTCCTCATGACCGGCCAAAGCCTTCAAGTACACCACGGCAACCTCCTGCATCATGCATATTCAACACCTCATGCATATTAATGAGCACAGCAGCAACAGGTATATCACATAACAACAGATGTGTACAACTCTCATGTAGGTAGATGAAACTTTAGCTGGCTGAAACATTCCTCACGGCTTGGTGAGGCTCAAATGAGGCTCGAAAAAAACACGACAACGACATGAATATTAACAACCTCATCAATATTAATGAGCACAGCAGCAACACTACAGCAGGACGAACTAAGCACAAAACATAGATATGTCAGTCTTGTAAATACACAACAGATATGCCATGCATAGCAGCAAAGCACACAGTCCTATAAGTCCCACAATAATACATCTACACGGTGGGCCATAAAAAATGTGCCACTTTACTTTTTCCATATCTTCGCCAAAGATCAACCGATTTTCACAATTCTTTCACTGGTGCATTCTACTGACAATCAGCAATAAAGAGATTATTGAATATCCGCCACACATTAACTGTGTCGCTACACTACCTTGTGAAATATAAATGTAAGAAAAACTAGCGTCATAGACAGCACGTGTGTTGGTAAACGAAACACACATTTCACTTCCAGCCAAAAATGCAGTGAATGATCTGTACGATGCTACACTTTGTTAGATCTGTTTCTTTGGATATAATTATGGCGTATTGAATGATATGTTTGTTTCTGGCCTTTGTAGTTTAGCAAGCGTACCATTTCATCCACAGTGATCATGTTCTCTTCAGTACGTGTATGCTTCAGTCTGCCAGTCTCATGCCTTTGGTCGGTGCTGCATGTTTCCCAAATCTCTGTTAATAACATTCCCGCTCTTTCCCTGTTGCAGTTTATCTTCAAAAATTTTGCCAGTATTCTCCAAAAACTGTACTTTTTTAACCGGTACAAGTTCTTAATCCGAGCTTTGTCTCCACTGCTAAATGGCACAATACATCACCGGTATATCATCAGTACATTAAAAAAATATTATTTACAACAATATCATCTGCTTTTGTTTACAATCATCAGAAATGTACATAAAACTAAACATAATTTAATTTTTGTATAAAAAATTAGTGAAAATTGTTTAAGAATATGATTTTTTGCATCTGTATTATAGTGATTTTGGTGATTTTTAAAAATTTACGTTTCACATGGTAGTGTAGCAACACAGTTAAAGTGTGGTGGGATATTTAACAACAACTTTATTGCTAATTGTCCACAGTATGTGCCAGTGAAAAAATTTGAAAATTAGTCAATAATTGGCGAAGATATAGACAAAAGTAAAGTGGCACGTTTTTTATGGCCCACGGTGTAGTTACAACGCTTACCCTAACCCTTGTAGCAGTGACGTCGTGCGCTAAAAGATGGGGGGGGCAAAAAGTCACAATTTTCTGACTGACACCACAAATTTCGAACATAATTCCGACATATGGTTCCAAATTTGTCAGAAAAAACTATGGGGGGGTGCTCAGAATTTTCATCTTGAAATGGCATTCTTAGCCCCAAACTTGGCACTTCTGGGCACCACTTAGTCTGACAGTAAGCGATTTTTAATGTGATCTAGGTAAAAACTGCAAACTACGATAAACTGAAAGAGAAACATTTCAAATTTAAAAAAAACAGTGTGATCAACACTTGGCAAATTTAGCTGACTTACCCTAGTAACAATTGGCGCTTGTTTGACCTTGGTCAAGTATTCAATGACAACGGCCGGTGGAATGCGACCCATCACCATTAGTGCCACGGGTAGATCCTAAGCACAGACAACATATCGTATACATCTTGTATGCTAAACTGCTGGATCAGCAATGTTTAGATCCAGATCCAGACAGAGCAGATGAAAAGATTTGAAATCTGGTTCAATCAAGGCCAGATTCTTGGATGCAGAATTACCGGATCCAAGCCAAATCCAAATGTGGCTCGGTAGTCTAAAGGTAACGTGCCGGACTTGTAATCCTGAGGTCACTCAGGGGCGCAGGTTCGACTCCGCACTGGGACACTGCCGGGTAACGACCTCAGGCGAGTTGTTCACTCACATGTGCCTCTGTTACCAAGCAGTATAATTTGGTACCGGTGGTCAAAGGGCGGTGATGCCCCGAGGCTGGGAAGGTAACTGTAGGTCTGGCGTCGCACTGGCCATGCGTCACGGACTCAAGTGGTTTATCCACCTACACCGTCTTACTGGCTCGACGGCCGCGAGTGGGAGATGAGCACCCCGCCTACGCCCCAGCTGGGGCATGGCTGCCTTTACGTTTTTAAAGCCAAATCCACAAAAACCACCAGATATCCGACCACTAACACTAACCCTGACATAAGCCATCCGTGACGCAACGCCATCATCCTTTGACAATTGTACACAGAGTCCCAAAACATTTGTGCCACTTTTGTTTCTTGAACAAATCCGCACGTGAAACGTTGGCCAATTTTTAATAATTTTTGGTACACAACATCATGAAGAAACTTGATGTTAACATATACAGTTTTGTCCATCTCAACTTACTACTGTTGCTACATTACCTTGTGAAATGCAAAAGTAGTAGTCTGTTTTTTGACTAGTAGCACATGCAAATGTGATAGGCTTGTGATTAGTGAGTCAGAGATCCAAGAACTAACCAGGTGCTGTCCTGTTGCAGAGAATAATAACTTGGTTGATGAACGAGGGAAAATCTACTACACTACAACCACATCTTGAACTACAACCACCCCACTACAGCCACAAAAATGCCAGTCTGGCAAAACAACGGGCGACTTCACTTTCTGACTTACTCTCACTGAGCCAACGTGCTGAGCCAATGTACTTCAGTGTAAGTATGCACTTAAGCCAAAAAGTGATATGATTTCGCTCAGCCTTTCACTGAGTGGAAACTTTGATTTAAGTCCATAGTTTCAAACTGCAGTTTAGCTGAATCTGAGTCTTAAGATAAAAGGTAAAGGTTGTCAATTTGTATAGCGCATCGTCACAAACACACCTCTAATGCGCTTTTCGTCACTAACCAGAGCCGTCGATCGCACAGCAGCCGGGTGCAGCCTGCAAACACAGGCTGGCGCACTGGCCGGCCAGGCAGCCCAGTGAGCTGTACAAAGGACCCCACCTTCCGTAACTCATATAATGGGTTACTACTCATTTAACCGACCCCGAAGGGATGACAGGCTGAGTTGGCCATGTTGGTTGACTGATAGCGGACGCCGTACCCACAAAGCGCATGATAAGGAAAGTCCGCCAGCCAGGATCGACGTTCTAACCACTATGCTTCGCCACCAACTAAGCAGGGACCTCCATTCTGCTTTTGGTTTAGCTCAGTGAATTAAAAGTCTTAAGGTGAGAACAGAGCAAAGTAACTCAACTGAGCTGAACTGACATGGTTTACTTTTTTAACGCAAGCAGGGCGAGCTCATTGGTCATTAGTTGACTCATACGTGTGCTAGTCATGCCATTAGACGGTGCCTACTGTAATGCATTACTGCTTGCCCATTGGTCAGTTCGTCAAAAACTAAACCAGGTCAGTTCAGTTCAGTTTGGTTTGTATGTCACTCTGTTGGTTGACTTTTCACTCAGTGGACTGGCTCAGTGAAAGCCCAAGTGATGAAGTGAAGTCACCCAATCTAAGCGAAAGGCATCAGAAGAAATGAAATAAAAAGCATAAAATTGACAAAATATATATAAAATTGTAAAAATGCGTCGCAGGAGATGATGCAGCTGTGATGAAAGAGACACAGATGACAGACCCGCATGAGATATTGCATTGAGCCGGAGACACGATGAATCGATGCAGAGAATGATGTGACGTCAGGCGACGTTATACAGCCCTGCCAGACCACGTCACTACCTGCTGCCGAATCTGAATCCCTGCATAGCAACAAACCACTGATGCTGAACGAAGCCGACGACAAGAACAAAATCATGAGGCGGAGGCCAAGATCATGGCCACACTCCCAGTATAACATTTGTCACAGCAAAACTACAAACCACTGATGAAAAACGGGGCCAAAAACGAGACCGAGGCCAAGGCCATGAGGCGAAAGTCGTGGCCAAGGCCAGAAGGACGAGGCCGAAATTGAGGCCATTTGATCAAGGCCGAGGCCAAGGCCATGAGGCCAAAGTGGTGGGCAAGGCCAGAAGGACGAGGCCAAAATCGAGGCCATTTGATCAAGGCCAAGGCCAAGGCCATGAGGCCAAAGTGGTGGGCAAGGCCAGAAGGACGAGGCCGAAATCGAGGCCATTTGATCAAGGCCGAGGCCAAGACATCACACACCAACATGCGAAAGAGGTCGTCCAAAAAAGACGTGGAGAAGAACATTGCAGGAGGCCTACGACGAGTCCACATATCATCGTGGGATGAGGCAAAGACACTGGCGTCTCCCAATGTGCCTTGATGCAAACGGAAGCAATTAAGTCAATCTCCTCCGTGCTGTAGCATTCGACAACACAGTAGACTGCCAAGCCTGCATCGAGGCCTGCATCACTGCCCACACTAGCTGCAGAGCGTAGCATGCTATGACATGACGTCAGCCCAGCCTACTGTTGTTGCCTGCCCTCCAAGACCCGCAGGCCTCGGACGGTCCAAAGCCGATAACCCAATGCAGGATGCAAGGCAGAGGGTGTCGACGGAGAGTGCTACCACACGTCGGTTGGTCGAATTTCTTCGTTCAGATGCAGCTGCTGTATCCATCGCTTGACTGCTCTGTCTTGAGATACATACTGGCAACTAATAGCAGCAAGGCCCTAAGGTAAAGAATCCGAAAATGCAGTTCTGTGACCTTGACCTTTGACTTATGACACTGAAATAAAATTGGCTACTTGCAAGTGTCAGTATACATCTTCATGCAAAATTTCATCAAGCTAAGTGCAGCAGTTTATAAGTTATCATGGTCTCGAGCTTTTTGCACTATCTTGCAATAGTAAAGAATGTCTGGTCCTGTGACCTTGACCATAATATTCTCACCACTTCGAGACGATGTCAGGTACATGATCAAACAAAATTCCACTGAACTAAGTGCACAAATGGAACAAACGACAACGAGAATCTCTGACAACTACCTAACACACATTTTTACATTTGATTTACAGCTACACGATAAAACTATTGTACACTAACAAAAACAAGAGGGTGCGGCCGTTGAGGGGCCGCTCGCTATGGGGCCGTCCTTGCAGTTGAGTATGGACAGACGGAGGGAACGGCCGTTGCCATGGTAACGAGGTCACCCGGGGCAAGGCGGCGAGGGTTCCTTATGACACCTGCCAAATATGTCACTTATATAAGCGAATCAACCAATCAGCATCTACAAATTCTGATAATTAGGCTTACGTTCACAAAACTACTGTGTCCTGTGACTTTGACCTTTGACCCCTTGACCTTGAAATTGGTCCACGGGGTGCTCGTGTCCCGGGGATCCTTCCTACCAAGTTTGGTATTCATAGGCCTTTTCATTTTCCCTCTAGGTGGAGGCACGGGACAGACGGACAGACAGACAGACGGACAGGATCGATACATGATGGGGCCTCCTTCTAGGAAGGACAGCCCCATAAGAAATAATTGCTGATTTGACTTTAGAGTTTCTGGCACTGGATAATCAATGCGTCATCGAATTGCAAAACTCGGAGATGCATCAAACATCGACTACCTGTATTCGACTGATTTCAGCCAAAAACTGAACAATAGTTTCACGAGGTCAATAACAACAAGGAATGAAACAGACTTCACATACCGAGAAGCAGTCCTGTTCTTTGCTGAACCAACTTGATGTAGTAAAGGAAACTTCCAGACCGCATCATCATCATCGACATCGTCACGAGCGAGTTGTTCTGCCGGACTCTTGACAGTCACATCATCATGACATTGATGTGATTCCTTGTGATCTTCTGGCACACCCAAAGAGCTTCCTCTGCTAAGTTTCTGCTCCTTCCCATTCTTCAGCTCAACCAAAGTTTCTTGCGTCCATGACTGAAATTCACTGGCGATCTTCCCGTCTGGTACAGAGTTGAACACTGATGTGTTTTTCCTGTCTGGTCCAGAGGAGTTCACCCTTAGCAGCTCTCCAGTTTTCCGATCTTCTGTCATCTCAAATGCACTGTCCTTTGATTCGACGACATTGCGGCCCACATCTGCCATTTCCGCTGGGGTCAAACTTATATGAACCTCATTTCCAACAGTTTCCTCCAAGCTGCTGATTCCTTTACCACCACTGTTCTTCACATCACTGCCCATGAAATTAGTTTTCCCAGACAGTTCTGCTGCCGAGGAATACATTTTCAGGCGTTGGGCCAACCCGATCTTTTTCCGAGGTGACCGCGGGCTTCGACTGACAGGCTGTGGACCTGAATCAATAGCAGCAACTGGAGTAGCATCTTTAGGCTCTGTGGACCAACCAGTAGTGGCGCTATTCTGGCCTGTAACTTCAGCCACAGCCCCACCAGTGCAAATGCGACAGCTCACATCAAAAACATGGCTATGGTGTTCAGCCGTCGAGTCAACGCTAACCAAAGATATGCTCTTAGCTGATGTGTGTCTGTCGGTCTGTCTGTTTGTTGCTGATATAACGCTCGTCACTGGGGCCTGTCTGCTGGCAGACGGCTGGTCTGACGCTGCTACAGCTGAGTTAGTAGAAGCTGCGCTGGCACTGACTGATGTCGCCCCTCCTCCGCTCTGTGTCACAGATGCACAGACATAGAAGGTACTGTAACACTTCTAATACTAGACAGCGATCACAGCTCGCAGGTACCTATGCCAAGTGCTTGTCAGATTGTAATGTAGATTTCACCTACGTGTTTCAAACTATAGTTGCATTTTCCACAGCGACTTAGTTCTACGTGACCTAAAAAACCGTGATTGGATACACTGCCGCTTTGCCAGCGGTTCCCGTATGCCCCCTTTAACACAATGGTAACGAAAATTTCAAAGTGATCCAGAATCCAGGATTCCTGCCGGATTGCCCCCATAACTGAATCACCTGTAGTTTATGCCATGCCCGACATACCCTCAAAATTTCAGAAAAAATCCGTCCATAACTTTTTGAGTTATCTTGCTAACACACAGACAAACAAACAGACAGACAGACAGACAGACAGAGAGACAGACAGACAAAGTCTGGCAAAAACATAACCTCCTTGGCAGAGGTAATAAGCTGAGTCGCTAATATAAGCCAGACATCCAAGTAGTTGTGGTAGTTGAAACAGTAGTAGTAGTAAGGTAAGGTACAGCATGCGGTGCCCCTTCAGGGCATAAGTGGGATGCTCATCTCCCTTTCTGTAGCCGCTGAGCCTGTAGCTAGATAAACCAGTCAGTCTGTGACGCGTGGCATTGGCCGGTGCGACGCCAGACCTTCCCAGCCTCGGGGCATCACCATCCTTTGGCTGCTGGTAGCAAATTATACTGCTTGGTGACAGAGGCACACGTGTGTGAACAACTTGCCCAAGGTTTTTACCTGGCAGTGCTCAGGGCCCAAGTCGATCCAGGGACGTTTTGGTCACCAGCCTGGCCCGTTACCGTTACACTACCAAGCCACACGCAGCAGTAGTAATAGCAGTAGTGTTGGGCACACTGTGTATATAAAAACTTCACTACCCTGGCACAGCAAGTAGACAATGTTTCAATAGAAGCTGGGTCTCTAATACAAGTTGGGGTCAGAAGTAACCCTTCCTAATAGAAGCCGGGGGGGGGCTTCTGTTAGTAAGTAGAAATTTAGAGCAGGTCCAACGTGAGGCGAGTGCCTTAAATCTGATTGCAAGAAATCTAAAATGTCCCTCCGTCCGGAACCCTCCATGAATCTCACTGAAACTTGGCAACAATTCCTTCAAGATAAGGGTCATCCTTCCACCAATTTTGTTCTCGTCCACTATCTGGTTTCGAAGGAGAACTGGAAAAAAAGAACATAAAACCTCCCATTACTACACTGTTTTTGGTAAAAGCCTTCCCTGTTTTCCTCAAATAACACACATACATCTGAAATATCACTGTGTCAGTACAAAGTATTAAAATGTCAAATCTGGGGTAAAATCACAGCTTCTACAAGTATAAAATATCAAACAAAAAATTTGAGCTAATACTCACGAGATGCGCGAAAGCCTATAGCAGTTCCGGTTCAGTAGTTTAGCTGAAAATTTGGGTGTTCACGCTAAGTTAATATACAAATACCAAATTCTCTATCTAAATCGCATAACGATAGTTCCATGACGCTACCTTGTGAATGATATAGACTTGTGTCGCAGCCCAAAATCGCAAAAAAATCCATTAAACCCCCTATTTTGGCGTTCAAGGTCATTCAAGGTCATTGAATTTGGCGCCAATCGAGAGCCAGTGTGCGACTTCCTATTAGTGATTAATAGTAAGATAGGTCCTATCTCGCACCGTTACTGAGATACAGCGACTTATTAGAAAAAAAACGCAAATTTTGACCACCCCGCTCTCCATGGTTCCTACTACTCTGCAGAATACATTTTCCCTGACTTTTCCCTGACTTTCCAGAACAAAATGAATTGTTTTCCCTGACTAATTTGTTCATGCGA
>Ga0209367_1007531_pt1 | contig 14993 bp, 7 predicted proteins | sample WorMetLIZISLAND2_FD_187412 | JGI IMG/M metagenome (GOLD analysis project Ga0209367, IMG submission 187412) | Marine gutless worms symbiont microbial communities from Max Planck institute for Marine Microbiology, Germany - Olavius geniculatus... ... | reverse complement strand
GTCCGTCATATGTCGCTGCGATGGACAGTAATAGGGTGTTTACACGATCCAGCAAACGTCCAGCATTAGCACGTGTATTTTGAATACATTTGCTGGAAGTTTGCTGGACGTTTGCTGGATCGTGTAACCACCCCATAAGTAATCATAGACGTCTGGAAGTTGATAGGATTTCTCGTCTCGGTTCATCGACTTGTTTTCAACTATGCTACACAACAGCGTCGTCGATTAAAAAGTAGGGAGGCGCAGGAAGTTGAAATTTTCCGGCACACAGCTGTAAACATCCGACGGAAAATGTTATGCGCGGTCAAAATTTCAAATTGTTCTTAAAATAAAAACTTTCGGCCCACAGTTTTGTATTTTTTCATTGACATTTTTTGACAACAAGATAAATTTCCGACAGGATAAAATTTAGGGGGAGGGCAACTGCCCATGTGTCTCCACAGCCACGACGCCACTGCTGTTAGTCTGTTACAACTGAAAGTGGATTCGGTGCGGATTCGAGTCCGCCGTCCGCACACCTCTTGCCGTCGACCACCCACGAAGCTCTAATAATCGTGATTTGCGTGACTCGGTAAATCGCCGCCTGCAGAAAGTACTGTTAACCTTTCAAGGCCGGCGCAAAATGTTAAAGGTTTAACGTTGTCACAACGATCGAGACATCACTGCCGGGCGTAGTAATTGGTTTTTATTCGACGTTCTGCGTCGGCGAGTCCAGGCCGGATATTCGCGCGCTCGTTTGTGGTAGTCAGTACCAAGAACTGTCACAACCACTGAAATGAACAGTACAATTTCCGTTTCTGGAATTTTTTTTTACCTGAAAGTTACAGGTAGGCTAAGGAAATGTCAGAAACGGAAGCCGTGCTGTTCCATACATGTGACACGTTAGTCGTTCAGAGACCTTTGCAACTGATCCTGTATAGAAGTCAAAAGTCAACGAAAGAGAGAATAAGAGTAACCGCAATAAAAGGGAGTAGAGAAAACTGACGTAAAATAGTTCGTTTATTTTCACTTGCTTTTTGTATTTCCATATGTACGGCGGCACTGGTTTTCCCTGCAATCCTTAAGTCGGTCCGTCTTCAAATTAAGCTAACCAGTGGCGGAGCCAAGGGAAAATAGGGACCATCGTCTGTGGCCTTAATTTTTACTTTTGGCTTAACCGTCACGTTTAGCCTAAAATTAAGTTTCTTCGCAAATCCAACAGAAAGAAAAGTCTCTCATTGCAACTTTCCTAGCCTGGCGGCACGGCGTTCACAAAATCTGGTAAAATGTATATTGTTTATTAAATCACATTAAAGTTTTATTTTCAATTTTTTTGTCCAGTTACTTCAGCATTAGGCCTAGGTTAACTCTAAATTAAGTTTAGCAGTAGGCCTAGGATCAAAACCACCAAGACAACCTCACAGGTTAATATTAGGAATAGGGTAAAAGTTAAGGCTACGGTCAAAGTTAAGAGTAGGGTTGAAATCAGGGTTAAGATTAGGGCTAGGATTAGGGTTACGGTTAGGGTTAAGTTTAGTTACATTATGAAAATATTGAGGTGGGAAGAATTTTCCAAGTGCGACAAATTTTCCACGACACCGGTTCATCATTTTCATCTTCATCTTTCTGATATAGTGCAGAATTATTTCGGAAATTCGGCAAAAATTTCTAAATTCGGCCGCTATACCGTCTGCTATCGACTGAGGAGTGTCGTGGGGATGCTGTGTTGATTAGCCTATATACTCTTTTTCCTACTCCACAGTCTGTCGTTTTCCATTGTCATCGTCATCGTCCAACTCTGTAGGCATACACTCTTAGATTTCTATTGGTGTGTCATAGCTCAGAGGCATAAGCTTATCGGAAAACTTCTCAGGCAAACAAAGCTAACTGTTACATTTAATAAAAAAATTCTTAATCAGCGAGTGACATTAATGGTGCGTAAAAAACTCTTTGTCTTGAAATAAGTGTTGTTTACGTCATTGCAATTAGAGTACAGTGGCCTACTGCAAGCTAATGCACCTAGGGCTCAACCAGTATGCTGAGACACGACTCGGAATCGCAAACAAACATAGATTAAAGCGCTTTATTTGCTCGGGGTGCTTCCGCCCGGAAATTTTCGCAGCGCTGCGATTAACTACCACCGCCAGTCACAGACGATCTGTCCACTGTTCCGATCTAATGCCGCATTGAACGAAATAGGCTAACGCAGAAAATCTACTGCAGACTTACCTGTATGACTTGGTATTCGTTGCCAGTGAGTTCTAACGCAGTAACGCTGCTTGCGCAGGTCTGGATAGTGTACTTTGCATGCACTTTGGAAATCTGCTGTCTGCAAGAATTTACCAATAAAACAGCACTGGTGGCATTCACTGTCCTATCCTTTCCACGCCCAGTGCACGAATCGTCTTCATGCAGCCTTTGAAGGGACTGGACGAATCGTCCCATAATCGTACGAGTACTTAGCATCATTCACAATTAGCAGGCCGGGCTCGGGAACGACAGTCAATCAATCAGACAGTGCACCGAACTAAGTTAATTTCCCCCACGCTACGGCGAGCTCCGTCGAAGACGAATGTCTAAATGCAAAGTGTTATAACGACGGCCGGACGGCAGAGCGATTTATTTATCTGCTGCTGCGAAACATTATTAGGCCTACGTTTGTTTGATGCACGACTGACTGAGTACATTAACAGAAGAGCAGTCACGACAGATGCGTTTTTTAATTCATTTACGGCGTCAAATTCACTATAGGCTTATATAAAATAGTAGGCCTATTGCAAACAAACATTGGCTGTTCACCGGTTCACCAAAATACAACAACGGCCGTCTAGTCGCGTACTGTAAAACTTCTTATTAGTCTTATACGTAATAATAGTCTTATAATCTTATTAGGCCTATAAGCGTCCCAGGCTTCTATTTAGAACAGTGACATGCACTGTGTCCACAAAAAGTGTCTACTGAACATTTTGCAATAACAAGAGCAAACCTGTACCAAGTTAAGTAAGATGCTACACACACGAAACGACGTTAATTCGAAACACTACCATGCATGGTTTCGCAGGAATCCTTGTCTCTACGGACATAGGTTATTATCAACTTTTAAACATCGCTGCCGAACGCTAATATTTTTGAAAGCCAGCTCGGCCTGTCAATCTCAGTCGAAACAATTAAGCTGTTTAAATCAGTTTTTCTCTCGTTATCTGTGTGTTCCTGGCGCATTTTCGCAAATCGGTGCAAGATGCTCGACGCGATTAAAGGCGCGTACAGAGCGACGTAACTGAATTGAATTGAACTGAACCACCAATAGGCGAGTTTAGTTCAGTTCATCTACATCGCTTTGTATAACGTGTCACGTCAACCTGCAGCCTGCAGATCCAGTAGTATATTGGTCAGTCTTGTGTAGCAGGCGATTTACAGAAGCGACAAGAAATTAATATTTTTTCCTAGGAAATCCAGGCACTAATCTTTTGGCACCGCATCTTTTTTTCAACTTTGAAAATTCACTGTTGTTGCTATTTCAAGATTTTTGAGGGGCCACTTTGTTGTTTGGCGCCAAGTCATCAGTACAGTAACGCTCTGACAGAAGTTGGCCATCAAGAAAAAGAAGAAGACTAAATGTGCGTTCTCACTGCGCGCGTCACGCGCCTTACCGCGCGTCAACTTAACGCGCGTTACGCCGCGTACGGCGCGTTGACACATAACTATGCAAAAAGTTCCACTCACTTGCGTACTAGGCTGTATGCAAATTAAGTTACGCTGGAAAGCGGAAAAGCGCAAATACGAAATGTCTGACAGTGAAGAAGACGCGATCTTAATAGGACTGTACGTAATTTCAAATGAGAAAAAAACGCCGCACATCAAGAAGCAGAAGCCAGTGGATCCGTGATTTTCGAACCTTGGCAGCTATGTAGGCCTATTTATGACGATGTGCATTTGGCTAGGACACTGTGATTGGTTGGCCCATGGATATGCAATACGCGTTGACGCGCGTTATGCGGCGTACGGCGCGTTGACGGGCGCAGTGAGAACACACCTTAAGATTTTATTTTAAACACACTGAAGTAGACAAAACGTCGCTAGCATCGTACGATACCAGGTAGCCTACGCTAAGTCAATGCCAGATAGACATCGATCAGCTGGCTTGTTTTTTACGGTGTACAGCGTATACACAATCACCTATTGTCTTGCACGCCAGCCATGCAGGCCGCCAATTATTATTCTTGATAATTAATCAGTAGTCGTTCGCATTTATATTGTAAGCCGCTGAGAGGAAGCCGTTGACTGGCAGCTGTCACTAGACAATCTCACGCAGGTGCACGAACGATGTTCTATAAAAGGTACAGGTAAAAGTGATGTACAGTTCTTAATAGGAAACCGTGTTCGCATAGCTACGGAGCATCACCTGCCATATGTGAGCACACAGTTTTAACTGCCACACGACACAGGTGAATGCACCCCGTCTTAACCTCAGCCAGACAAACACCATTTACTCACCCCGGAGAGAGGGAAGGCTGAGTTGACCTTGGCGTTGATTACATACCGAGATGGTTTACCTGTTTGCAGACAGTCGCCCATCCAAGGTAGTAACTAGAAGGCTCTCATTAGAGTGCATATCTCCGCCAATTAGTGTACGCCCTACACAGACAGACAGACACAAAGACGGACAGATCGACCAATATCATAATCTCCTCCAATTCACTTCGTTCCATTGGCGGAGATAATTACTTGATAGCGTCCCGACCGGGAGTCGGGAGTGAGACCGACACCGTACCGTTACACGACCTTTTTTATGTGCGTAGCCTACTTTATATACGTGATGCTGTCGCTGCAGTGAGCTTAAACAATGAACAACTTAGTTGAGAAGACTGTTGCGGGTATCGAGACGTGACACGATGAAGAACGAAACGGTGAGGTTCGCCCTACATCAGGTTGACAGAATAGCACAGCAAAAACTGGCATGGTTGGGACATGTTTCAAGGATGGGCAGTGAACGGCTGCCAGTAAAGGCCCTATGGGAAGAGAAATCAAGAAATGAACGGCCTCGCAGGTTCAACGAGTCCTTCCTACCGATGCGTCAAACATCTTTTTACGCGCAAAAGCAGCTACTGCTTTCAGCGCGTCTTAGCCATCGCAATTCTGTCTGTCCGTCTGTCCGTCACACGGGTAAATCGGCCAAAAAATAGTGCAAGCTAGAATCACCAAATCTTCACCATCGGCTGCCCGGAAGACTCTAGTTTCAGGAGCCATAAAGCTTTTCCATAAATTCGAAGAGGGTGACCCCGAATGAGGGCGCTAAATGAGAGGGGGGTAGGCAAAATTTGCGATTTTTGGCCAATAAGTCGCTGTATCTCAGTAACGGTGCGAAATAGGGCCCAGGTTACTATAATTCACTAATAGGAAGTCGTACACTGGCTCTCGATTGGCTTCAAATTCAATTACCTTGAATGATCTTGAACGCCAAAATAAGGGGTTTTATGGATTTTTTTGGCGATTTCGGGCTGCGACACAAGTCTATATCATTCACAAGGTGGCGCCATAAAACTATCGTTATGCGATCCAGATAGAGAATTTGGTATTTGTATATTAACTTAGCGTAAACACCCCAATTTTCAGCTAAACTACTGAACGGAAACTGCTATAGGCTTTCGCGCGTCTCGTGAGCATTAGCTCAAATTTCTTGTTATACACTGTTTTCTGTCACATTGTTTTCGCTAAAGGAGGTCAAATTATACTTGATCTTATCATAAATTGCACAACAAGTAAAAACGTTTAAAAACATAAAATTCTGACTTTTGCGTTTTTGAACCTAAAAGTTTTTTTTTAGGGGGGGTTCGGACTAATTTGTGGCCTAAACATCGTCGACCGTCCACAATCATTTGCAGTAAAACCATTTAACCATTAATTACTACGTAGCCCCTACTATTTTAATTGCACTATAAAAATTACGTAATCTACTTACTTATTGTGTTCAACCACAGATTACATATGACGAATTGACAATTGACGTTTTTGCAATAAGTCGCATTCTGTTATCAGAGTTATTATTCAGTACTCAGCATAATCCGGATATAGAACTGCAGTTTGGCGGATATTTATAATAATTTATTGGGGTCAGCTGTATGCCTACTTAAACTGTAACGCATTAACTCTACTACTGGTGGTGATGACCCTTTCAGAGCTATATATATACACTAGACTACTCCATATAACCCAATAAGCGTTACATCACTCACACACATAAAATACATTCAAGGTCACGCAATGATATAGGTATAGGCCTATTTGGAACTGGAATCGTGACGTTACTTTTCACGTGCATGCTAAAGGTCATTCAAGATGACGTGGTTCAGAGTTAGTGGAAAGCCGTAGACTAATTTTTACGCGCGAAAGCAGCTATGCTTTCAGCGCGTCTTAGCCATCGCAATTCTCTCCGTCTGTCCATCCGTCTGTCTGTCTGTCACACGGGTGGATCAGGCAAAAACGGTCCAAGCTAGGATCTCCAAATCTTTACCATCGGCTGACTGAAAGACTTTAGTTTTAGGAACCGTAAAGCTTTTTCATAAATTCGAAGGGGGTCACCTCGAACGAGGTCGCTAAATGAGAGGGGGGTGGTCAAAATTTGCGATTGTTGGCCTATAACTCGATGTATCTCAGTAACGGTGCGAGATAAGGCCTAGGTTACTATTAATCACTAATAGGAAATTTTATGCTGGCTTTCGATTGGCGCCGAATCCAATGACCTTGGATGACCTTGAACGCAAAATAGGGGGTTTTTAATGGAATTTTCGGCCACTTTCGCCTGTGAGAGTCTATATCATTCACAAGGAGGCGCCACCGTCGCCAACGCCACACGCGCCTATGGCCGATGTGTATTATGGTCCCGATGGGCCGAGTCCAAGTGATATGCGATTTTCAAAACTATAACTACTGAACTGAAAATGCTATAGGCTTTCGCGAGTCTCGTGAGCTTTATGCTAAGGCAATATGCTCAAATTTCTTGTATCATTAAAGTAGGGGTTTGACAAAATTGAAGGCTGAAGCTCTACAGCTTGCGCCAACTGGTGCAGTTCTGGATAGCGTAGCGCAGTAATAAAATCTTCTATAACGGACAATCTGCAACTCGTTGTCTAGAGCGGGAACGATGTTCCTGGCTCGTAAATACCGAGCGTTTACACCGCCGTATGTACACCGTGAATCAAAAACCAACATTGACTATAGCTACAAACTCTTCTCGATATCTTCGCCAAATTTAATATTGACCGATTTTACAATCCTTCGCTCGACGCTACACGTGTTAGGCAGCACATTAATTTTGCAATAAGATGGTCTTAACAGATCACACTTGAGCGACAGACACGTACTGTACGCGTGGTTTGTGCTGCTACTTTACCGTGGGAAATATCAGATGCCGGTAGCAATATGAAGCAGGAGCAGTGACACGCAATGAATAGTGCTACGTGATAGTCAAACATATCGGAAAAACGACGGTGGGGTTTGGAAGGAGGAACCTTTATCCGGGTGTTAGAACAACGCTATAAATAGGGGATCTACAGTTCGACGTGTTGAAGCAGTTCCTCAAAAGCAAAAAAGATTTACTGAACTTTTCGCAATTAAACTCGTGTAATAAACAGGTTATTTATGTGTACCCACAACTGCCCATAAAGCTAAAATACAAGGGCCGTTAGAAGCTGAAAAAATTGGCATAGGTGCTAAATAAACTAAGTGTAAAATTGTTGTTTTTGAATCACGGTGTGTGTCGCCTGTACTTTGACGCCACTTGACAATAATGTGGGTCCGTTCACAAACTCCGTCCACTGCAGTCATTAACAGCAGCTGATCGGTCTCAATCTGTTTGCTAGGCCTACTATAATACGCGTGATAGGCAGGAGCGTCGCTTACACCATACTATGTAAGCTTTGCAGCAAATGTTTCACCATAATGGGAAAAGATTTGCAGCCTTAAGGGAGCAGTTGAAGCGGTTCAGTATTCACATAGCTGTTTTCGTTGTGTATTTCTGACGTGCCCAAATGCCCCTATAATCAACGGCGGTTGCATGGTTTTGCTCAGGCTCCATGAGAGGAGACTTACAGCGTTCCCCTGCAGACATCATTTGGGAAAAACTTCGACATGAAAGAAGGAACCAAGACAGAAAGAAATCGAGTAATGAAAACTATAACTAAAAAGGTATTAGACACAGATTTAAGGAAAAAGACCCCGCGGAAAAACAGATCAAGAAAGAAGGGAAAACAAATTGAAGAATAAATGGAAGAAGTGATTTTGCTCCAAGTCCTCAAGAGAGGTAGACGCTTCTGTCTATACGCTTAGGCCTATGTAAGGATCGATCTAGCCTATTCTGTCTATAGAATGATGGCACACGATGATCTCATAATTCGTTGTCCGTACGCTGTTGAGACGCTTGTTGTGGCGGAGGAAAGTTTTGTTCGGACGATATGGACGGCCATGAACGATCAGCCGGACCGATTGGCCGTGGTAAGCTGTACATTAATTTTATGCATCGGGAAAAATTAGTACCGCTATCGAGATTTTCTAGGTTTGTGCGATTGTTGGACATTAGTGTTTTTGTGAGCAAAAAGTTTTAAAACTGTTTTATCTGTAGATAATTTGAAGCAACTTTCGATAATAAAATTAAGATAAGATAACACTTCGTATTTGTTTTGTTCATTATGCGGTTATTTTAATAAAACGCACTACGGTTTTGTAAGTTCGTCTGTTTGTTCGTTCGTACGGGCTCTAATAAAGCGCACGGGAAAACGAATTTGTAGAAACGTTTCCAGGACAGGAGTAACTCATGCGCCAATTTTCATGTAGAAAGGTTAAAGAACAAGTTCGCTTTTGGTCCAATGTTAGAGTTTTGCCCCTTTTTAGCGAACGACTGCATAATATGTAAGCATCGAGGAGGGTGATTTTAAACAAACAGCCTAGATTCCTGTGTGGCAAATCTTTTATAAACTTCCATAGTCAGTTTTCTGTATCAGTTTTCTTTTATACAAAGAAGTCTGTGATTACTTAGGCCTATATTATAGCAAATGACTTTATTATCCGTTTATACCGGTATCAGTGGCGTATATTTAGTGTTTACAGCGTATTATACATTAACTAATAGCTATCTATTTATTTACTTAATTCCAAGTATACGCTTACAAGTAAAAAGAAAACGTTTAAAGATGTATAATAGCTCACCACATAAACCAATCTTAGAGCTAAGGAGAGTCAACTGCCAAAAAAAATCACGGTGCAGGTGAACGCGCCTCGCTTTAACATCATCCTCAGTAAGCTATAGCAGGTACTCAGTTTACGTACTTCAGAGAGATGGAGGACTGAGTTGACAAGGGTAGCGAATAAACTGTATTTTCGTCACAATGGTTAAGTTTCGATCTAACGACGAACGCTGTTTGAACGTTGATTCACAATCTGCGTGCTGACAAACACTGGGGGTACCGGTACTGAAAAAAAAACTTTGAAAAAGTCTTAAATAAATAAGCACATTATAAGCTGTAAATAATTAATAGCAAATGTTATAATTGCCAAAGCAGTACAATTATCTGGTGTTAGCGGTTTATATGATATTACTTGTAGATTAGGTACAATAGTTGACAAGCGTGTCGTTGTTTGGCCCCGCACGCTGTGCGGGGCCAAACAACTTGCCTTAGCTTCATCATCTGTAGCACATCTATCTGCGGTTTACAACGTTTCGACTTGGTGACGCGTGACTTTTGAGCTTTGAGCTTACAACGATCAAACACATTGGACAGACTGTTCTTACAACTTGTTTACTAAACTGAACTTTGTGTGTCTTACTTGTGCGAATTTACCTTGTCTGTTATCCTGTGTAGACATGGTATAGTTTAGCTCACCTAACCCCAGCTTGTACATTCTTCCCTCGCATCGAATAAAACATATAAATGCCAAACCCTTTTAGTCAATCATGTTCGTTTATTATACCGGTTTGACGAAGTCGTGTTAGGCACATAAGAAACCTGATAATGAAAGATAGCACGTACATAGGCCTACAAAAAGCGACTGAGGTCAAAAAATACGAGAACAATCCACATAATTCAAAGGTCCAGTCACGTAGTTATTTTTATAAGTTTTTTGTTTTGTTTTTTACGTAGCCTACGGCACTGCGGAAATGAATAAGTCATTAGTCGATTAATCGTTAAAAATTAATAGATTAATTCTAAATAGATTAAATTCGATTTAAATATTGGTTTTGTTAACATCGCTAACATGAGTAATCTGCGCCTTTTTGGACCTTAGGGCGGATGGAAAGTTTTTTTCACATACGCCTATAGAACACGTCGTCAAGATTTATACTTGCAGACTACTTGCAGACTACAGTGTTAGTTCAATACCCCGTTTATACGATCAAACAACAATCAACCATTAAGCAATTAAATGTATTCAAAATACACATGCACGACGTGTGCTCTAATTGCTTGACGTTTGCTTGATGTTTGCTTGTTGTTTGCTTTAACGTGTAAACAGGGTATAACAGTATGCATTTTGTATCTTTGACAGTTTAACTTTACACAGTTTGTGTACTTATCGTTACTTTTTCGATGTTGCTTTACTTAACGAAAGACAACAATAGTTGAGTTCTGCAATTATCATAATCTATACAAAATTAATGGAAAAAATCGATTAAGTTAATTTTGATGATTTTTGCAGATTAATCGATTATAAAAATTAATCGGTAGGCTTATCAGACGTAGTAGCACGGAATGTACAAAGCGAACGAACCGGAGTGAACTAAACTGCAATATGCCGGTGCAGTTTATTTCGCTCTCCGTAAAAAAGCATCCCACCATGCGGCTGTTCTGTTGAGCGCATGTACAGGTTGAAGTGGACGGTGAGCGGAGACGCGTCACTCACTTTGAGTTGATGAACCGAGCCGAGTCTGTAGCCGTTCAGCTGCTGAATCAAGGCTGTCAGCTGCGTGACGTCATCGCCATCTTTGCTCCGAACTCGGTCGACTGGATCGTCGTGGCTTTAGCCGCGCTCAGAATTGGCGCCACGGTCGCCGCCATCAGCGCACTGCTTACGCCAGGTGTGAATGATGACTACGTACGACAACAAGCACCAACGTAATTCGGTAAAACGCGAAGTACACCGTTTGACGTACATGAAGCGTCAGGTAGCGATAGCGTTTTGTAAGTTTAATTCGATGTAGGTATAGTCATTAGTTGTACCAGCAATATCCTAAGGCGCATATAGAGCCACGTAAGTGAACTGAACTATAATGACACGGTTAGTTTTTTTACGAACTGACCAATAGGCGACCAAGGCGAGCCCATTGGCCATCGGTTGACGCGTACGTGAGTGTCGTCACGTGAGCCACCGACGCCGTTAAACTGTGCCTACTGTAATGCATTACTGCTTGCACATTGGTCAGTTCGCCAGAAACTAAACCGTGTCATTTAAGTTCAGTTAAGTTACGATGCATTGGACAACGAGTTCGCTATCGCGAGGCAAAGGCTGTACCGCACACAAACTGTGTGAACACTAAGAACCCTGCTGGAGAATAACTGCGAAGCACTAATCGCGTATTATTGTGAAGATTTTGCACGACTGATTGCGGAGACGTCGTGTCAATGTTGCAGGCGAGTTGCAGCATCATCTGCGGGTCTGTTGCGCCAAGTATGTCTTCACATCACACAGTCTCGCCAATCAAACGGTTCAAGTCGCCAGATCTCTTAACACACAGGTAGTAGAGCCTACGGACAATCAGAACAGCACGAACTTCAACGAAAATGTATGTTGAACCGGATCGCCATTAAAATCTAAGTGGTTGATTCTTTTTCGTGTAGTAAATCAACAAAAATAAAAAAAAATTAAAAATGAAATAAATAAATAAATTGAGAACCGTAATTCGCAACGTACAAGAGAGTTTAAATTGCTAACAAAATCTATAAACGTTAGACACCGTGGACCATAAAAACGTACCACTTTACTTCTGTCCATAGATATTTTCGCCAATTATTGACCGATTTTCAAAATTCTTTCTCTGGCGCACTCTGCATACAATTTTCGATAATGTAATTATTATATATTTCACCACATGGTAAATGCGTTTTTACACTACCTTGTGAAATATAAATCTAAGCAAAACTAACTATAATAACAAAAAATTAGGTAAATGAAAAAAACGCTTCAGACCAACATTGCGATGAATGATTTGTATGACACTAGACTGTGTTATACAGTGTGCCCACACAGTCGAGTGTTATACAGACCATTCACTGCTATGTTGGTCTAAAGTGTTTTTTTTTTAATTTTACCAAAATGTTTGTTTGTGATTATCGTTGTGTATGCATATTTCATTGATATTTCACGAGGTAGTGTAATGCTGCAAGACGAGTGCAGTATGGCTGGAACTAGCAAGAAAGAAAATTCTATTTAATTTTAACTCAACCGTGAGATCACAAGATCGAGAATCACTAGAATAACTAAGTAAATTAGTACTAATTTTGGTTTTGTGGTTTAAAAAGTGTTTCTCGAAGTTTTCGATAAAATTTTAATGAACGTTTAAAAAAATGTCCTTCAAAAAATAACAAAAAATCGTTAAAAACGTGGAAAACGTTTATTAAATCTATTTGTAGTCTATTATAGGCCTAGACCTATACTTTACGCAGTTCACTACACAGTTGTATGTGCGTAGCTAGGCGTGCGGTTGTCGCCAGTGTTCAGAAATAATGAGAAATATGCCTATATTTAGCCTACCGTACTTAAGTGACGGTCGAGCTTATTGTAGCCTACGGTTGTCGTCCGTCTGTCGTCGTCTGCCCGTCCGCCTATCAGGGATGTATTGCGGCTAAGCGTTAGGTCTTAGGAATAAAACGTTTTACACAATTAGTTAGCCCTGTACCATAACTTTAGGCCCGCAAAATTTTAGCAATGTAGAACAAGGAAAACATTGTCAAATTTGGATTTAAATGGACTAGGGGGTTGCAAAAATGTGCATTTCTCAACGAAAAACTGGCCATATCTCAGAAAAGGTGAGAGATACGGTCAAGGTTAGTCTACTATTAATCACTAGGCCCCTACTTGGAAGTGGAATGCGCCCTTTTAAATGAAATGAAAATTATCGATCTTGGATGACCTTAAAGATCACTGATAACCAGTACGGTCGGCTATCCTAGCGACAGCTGGGCTTCTTGTCTAGTTGTAGTTGGTGTGCCACAAGTTCTGCAATGCAATGTGTTGTGATTGTGCAGGTGTTTGTAATGGGTGGCGGCTGTGCTGGGTGCGTAAACATCGCCTTGTCACTGGACAGTTATAATCCAAGCCAGTCTGCCGCTCGTTTACCGACGTTCGATGCTCTGCGTGCAAACATCGATCAAGTCTCTGTTATTCTCTTCTCCAGCGGCACGACCGGACCGTCGAAAGGCGTCATGCTGTCCGACCGATTCTTGCAGTACCAGCTTCGCATGATGATGTAGGCCTAAGACGCACAACTGTATACTTACAGGGCAATATTCTGACGGGTTTAGACAATATTGCACTCCGAAATGACCCCGCGCCTGGGCAACATTTTCTTCTAGCTTTAACTAATAGGCGATTGTCTCGTGCAGCTTAGGGGAGCACAGGTGCCACGGGGCAATGTTTGAATCGTGAAAAATTAGCTTAGGGAGTTGAACTTTTCGACGGTCGAAAACGGAACAAAATTGTGATGTAAATCGTATGTATACAGTATATAGCTGACCCCCCTGTACAAAATTTGACAGTGTATTAGGGGGGTTGAGAAAACAGTTAAGGGCTGAATCCCCCCAACCCCCGGCAATTTAAATACTGCCACGGGCCGCTCAATATTTTTCGCCGCTCCCCTCAATATCGACAACTTTGCAACTTGCATATCATCAATATAATAAATAAAAGGTTGGCCAAATTTAAAGACTAGACAGGTGTTGACTAGACAGATTGAACACCTCAAAGGTAAAAAATATTAGCGTATTAGAATGTTTAAAATATTTGTTTTATTTCATATTTGTGCTCACACAATGATGTGATAAATTGCATTGGAAAATTACTTCAATTATCTACTGCGTAGCTTTCTGGCATTTACATCTCACAAGGTAGTGTAGCGACGCTGTTCGGGTGTGGTGGGGAACGTTGCGCGTGGCTCACAAAGAAACAATCAGAAAGATTTTGATGGCGACCCAACTACAACCTGTTATGGGATTATTTTTCGTAGTTTTCGCAAATAGCTTATTTATATTTTTTAATTGCTTTTATCTTAATATCGTGTTTTAAAACTTCGAAATAATGCACATTTCTCGGCAGCGGTTTGAGTTCTCCGCCTGCGCACTTGTTTTGTGTTATCATGAGGAGTGGCATCATATCAGGGGCAAAAAGCAACGTACTCCCGATAAATTTCAGTCTGTGGGAAGAATTTTAAAGGGAATTTTTTTTTCAAAAGTAGAGCCTACAACTTTTTGGCTGCAGATCCTACTTTGGAGGAATTTGAGAGCAAAATTTATTTTGAGCAACCCTTTTCTTTCCAGTCTGATGAAAATTTACAGCTGTTTGTTGAAAAATTGCAACTTTCTGCTCTAGTCTTTAAAACCGACGACTCCGCCAATTGTGAGATTTACTAAGAGATTTGAAATATGAAACATGAATATGAAATCTTAATATGAATATGAAATCTCAAATATTTTTTCTCGGACTAGTTTGTTTAACTGTCGTTGCGCAATGTTATTTTTGTGCTGCGCAGACATCCGAAATGTTCGTTCGTCAGCAAAGTTCAGTTGCTGTTCACGCCCATGTCACACGGTATAGGATTCTTCATCACGTTTCTCGGATTGGCGATCGCTGCAACCAGTTTCGTTATGACAAAGTTCGACTTGAACCGCTTCTTGAATACGCTACACGAACAGCAGGTGAACTCTATCGCATAGTGAGCACGGTTGTCGTCCATAAATGACGTCACGCGATTTCAAGGAAAAATTTACCTCCTCCCCCTTTCGTCACACTTCGTCACACTTCCCTGGATC
>Ga0209367_1007530_pt1 | contig 14994 bp, 10 predicted proteins | sample WorMetLIZISLAND2_FD_187412 | JGI IMG/M metagenome (GOLD analysis project Ga0209367, IMG submission 187412) | Marine gutless worms symbiont microbial communities from Max Planck institute for Marine Microbiology, Germany - Olavius geniculatus... ... | reverse complement strand
AAACATCTGATTAGATATGATCCGTTCACTAATTTTACTGGTTACACAAGTTAATGATATGGGCCTATAATTTGCTGTTGATAAGGCGAGACCATTTTTAAAGACGGGAGTTATTATAGCATGTTTCCATTCTAAAGGAACATAGGAAACAGAAAAAAGTTGCTGGTAAAGAATAGCCAGTGGCTGAGCCAGAACAGGACAAAGCCTCTTAAACAGTAATGGTGGCAAATCATCAGGACCGCAACTAAGATTAGACTTAAGTTTACTGATAGCATTAGTAACATTTTCTTCAGTAAATGTAATGTCACCAAGTGAACAGGAAGAAGCACAATGATATATAGGTGGCAAAGAACTATTATCGTCAGTACAAACTGAAGCAAAATAGCTATTAAGTAAATTAGCCTTGCCCAAATTATCAGACACAAGCTCACCTTGAGTATCATACAGTGGACTGATACCAGATTTATTAGTTAGCCTATGGTTTACATAGCGGTAGAAGGCTCCCAAGTTGTCTGCATTTATGACTTTAAGCTCCCGTGCTTCTTCAGTGGAGCGTAATAAGTGCCGAACTTTATGGCAGCATTCACGATACAGAATTCTGTAGGTAATGTTATCAGGTTGAGATCTGCATTTGTTCCATAAGCGATGCTTTTTAAATAGCTCCTTACAAACAGATCGGGGGTATAAACGCTTGATAGATTGAGTATGACACTAAACTGTGTGGGTCTAACACAGGCTAGTGTCATTCACCGCAATGTTGGTCTGAAGTGTTTTTTATTTACCTAAATGTTTCTTATGTTTCATTAGTTTTTCTTACATTTATTTACATTTCACAGGGTAGCGTAGAGACGCATTTATGGTGTGGTCAGAATCAGTGTGTCAGCAAAAGAATTTTGAAAATCGGTCAATAATCAACGAAGATATGGACAAAAGTAAAGCGGCATCATTTTTATGGCCCACGGTGTATATAAATGTGTTCCAATTGATTAATTTATTGACCGACAAATGTATAGTCAAAATGATGATACTGAAACTTTATAAGTACCGGTAGATCATTATCAAAGACAGTGAATATGTTGTTACTTTGCAGTTCATGTTTCACACTTGTATAAAATATCAAGTCTAAAGAATAAATGTTCACAAATGGATAGATGGATGAAGAAATCAATAAATGATCGAAATCTATAAGAGAATAAATAAATCAGTCAACGGGAGAATGAATGGATAAGTCATAAGCTCGATCAACCAACCACACACTGGTTCACTGGTTGATAGAGTCTGAACTTCGATGTTACGACAACCGCCAACCCAGCGTCACATTCTCTAAAAAAAATTATCACATCATGCTGCTTAGATGCAATATGACCGTGGCTTGGTAAACACAAAGAAACATTAACACAAACACCAGTAAAAAACCACCGCAAAGACGCAAATGTCATCACAGCATCTTGAGTGACAAAAATTCCGTCTTGCGTGCACAGTATTCGACCAGCCGCAGGTGAGCAAACTCAACGTAGTCGTAGTCGATGTTGGAGAAACGTGCCTGAATGAGTGCCCACAACGCCCAAAACAGATGTGCTGACTACACAAAACACAACAATGATGACAAGAGTCTTTAATCACAGAGCTTTTGCACAACAATTCTGTATCTTCATGGCGACAGAAACAAATCTTCTCAATGAAAACTTAACATCATGACAAACACTTAGGTCCAAGTCGAATGTAATTACATGCGACAAAATCGCCTCACTTTATTGCGTGACAAATTTGCCTAGGCAACTGTCGAATTTCTATCGGCAAACAATCGCCAAACAAATATGTCTTCCAGCGTTACAGACAACGTCCGGGAACTTAAACTCTGGAATTTCCTGGCATAAAAAAAGCTCAGCCTGCAGCTAAAAATAGCTTGTCGTCTGCTACAGCCTCAAACCCTGTGCTTGAACGTAATTACAGCTCCGTGTGCTAAGTGGTTACTGCACGACGCAATTAAACGAATGTATCGGACAATAAATGTTTCTTTTGGTGACTTTTAATACTAAAATTAGTACTAACATCATAATTGACTTGCCAATACTTACAAGTCAGACGATAAGCAATGTCAGAATAACATGTAAACAACATACTGGTCAATCACAGCTCAGAGATTTGGCAATAAATCACCAAGGAATAGAGATGGTTTTTATTTGACAAATTTATCACATGACGCATCAAAAGTTGTGCCGAGTAATGCCGTGTCAGAAAGGCAATTTTGTCGCTCAACAAAGTTGCGTGACAAAATTGCGCAACCTTGTCACATGTCTGACATAGGCCTTACATCTTTCTAGTACTTTCTGTCCAATGTTAAATATAGCCTCAAAACCTAATTGCTAATTAAGTCATCCTCTGAACACCAATGCAACCCATGCCAGCATGTCCAAAGCTATAGGAAATGAATATACACCTCTCACGGAAATTACACTACCATAATACTGTTAGCATTGTTGTAATTAACGGATTAGCAATGACTGACTGGAGAAGTGGTACGGCTGCTTGCTGCACTGTGAGTCTGTTATGCATCAGTGCAGTAGAATACTAGTGTTACCCACAGCTGTCCGACAGAAGAAAGAAAAATCACACAAAACTCGAAATACGTTTGGCTATCTGCTACAATACCAGGAAAAAAGATGCACCATATCTGTTCTACAAACACTGAAGCCTGCACTGATGTAAAAAAAAACAGTGACAAAAAGCCGAGTCTCACCAATGAGAACTTGTTCACTTGAACGTACAAACGTTCAACATCGACGTCTGTGACATCAGATGCCGGACGACCACGCTCTGCCAGTGTCAGCTCTAAGAATGTTCGCAGCCAGGCGAGCTGGTACTCACGGTCAGGATATAAGCTGAAGTCGACCACTTCCATACCTGTAGATAATGCACAAAGACAGGTAACCATTATGACATGACTCAAGTAAGCAAGTAAGTAAGTACCAATTTATATAGCACCAAAATCTCAGAAGAGAATCAGGGCGCATAATGTAATGCATATATCAGTAATTCAAATGCTGCCAAGCAAAAATTAAGGACATGTTTATCGAAATGATCCAACGGGTTACTGAGTAATAAAAAATTTTCTAACTGAACAACCAGTGCTGGCTGATGAACTACTAGACATCTATACTATACAACTTAGACTTGAGGCAAACTTGAAAAAAGTTGGTCTTAACAGTAAATCTCAGATACTCATGCATTACTCACATCCAATGAGCATGTACACAAAAGAAAGACTAATTTTAATAAATACTCTAAATAAATATCACATTTAACATCTTTATTATCATTCTGTGTTTGACGATGCTGGATGAGGAAAAAAATGAAATAGCATAAGCTTGATTAACTGTGAAAAAATGGAACAGTTAAAAAACTGAATGTACATGTCATGTTCAATTTCTACTCTAGTATGCTCATCAAAATATTCATTTAAGTAAAGTGGCGAGAAAAGTGGTGAATAAACCACATACAAAATTCCAACGTAGATCGTGTTTATTTACCTGCGTATTCACAGAAGTGGTTGGCAATGTCGAACGCCTGGTAGTTGTAGCCGACATATTCAAAATCAATGAAACTGATCTTCTCTGCACAGCAATGCAACAAGCACGAACACGTGACCATTCTTTCTTGACATATTCACTAAATCCACTCCTTCACTAGGAAATACAGCCATTTCACATTATCAAATTTTTGTCATCACACATGCAGTCGTCTTTCTTGACTGCAAAAATTAATCAAAATTAATCAAATAATTTTAGGTAATTTTAAGAAATTAATCGCTTAACATATTTTTAATCAGTTGCAGCCCTCACCATTACTAACTGGCACTAGTTTTCAATTTCATTTCATGCAATTATTGTAATATACCATCACTTGCACAGTGCCCATTCAACATCTACAGATAACAAAATTCAAGCTACAAATAAACACTTAAAATGTTTAGAACATGTTTTTACTTTTTAAAACTTTCAAAAAACCAGTGTTTGTAAGTGTTTATTCAAACAATGCTGCTGACAGTGCACAGAGTGCAAACACTTACGCTGCTGTTCATCATAGATGATGTTCCTCAGCAGAAGATCGTTATGACATAAGACAATGGGAGATCCAAGGTTTGGCAAAACGTCACGCAGCAAGTCGACTTCACTTCTCAGCTGTTCACGACTCAATGGCAACTTCTCAAACCTATCACAACATGCACGAAGTCCTACATTACCTTACATTCAGAGCAAGTAGGTTATTACTCCTGCCGAGCGCTGAGGCCATATCAGTTCAGCCCAATGCATGACACTCACAGGTCGACATTAATTACATGGAAATGCCAAGCTCACGTTCAGCATAAATTTTCTGTACCAGACCTTTCCGATCTTCTTAGATGACAAAAATGTGTTACCATAGTTACACAGAATGACAGAACTTCGATATTCTCATGACATTCTCACCAAATTTGAATCTCTACAACTTTCCATTACAAAGCAGCATGCAACTCTAACTTTCACTATTTCTTGTTTTCTAAGTTACTTTCTTTAACAAAAAGCATGACACACAGATGTCGATAAGCTAACAAAATAAAGACACAATGCACTCTGTAAAGAAGCAACCTAGTGCAGAACTATGATGAGAATGTTGCAATAATTCAAAGATGCCAGAAAGTGGCTAACAAGATCACAAGAAAAATGTGCTTTCTATAATATCATGACCAGTCCACAACAGTATGTTAAAAACAGTCATTTACACTGGTGCCCAGCATTCTATTCCACTTGAAAAATTCTAAGAATTTTTCTCAGCATTTTAAATTAAGCAAAGTCACCACACCATAAAACTTTGCGCACACTAAAGAACTATGTACTACTGTTTTGACATATGGCGCGTTACAAATGCAGACTACTAAACTTATTTACTTATGCGAAGTTAAGACTGTACAATCAGTCACCCAAGACTAATGGCATTAGTTCAATGCACTGTATAACCTGGCCTGCTGCTCAGTATTGGAGTATGAGTCTGGCACATGTTCCAGCCACTTGTACAGCGTTGGAAACAGACAAGGCTGCGTGTCAAAGTCTAGGCCACTGCCAAAGGTCGCTGCCAAAGCTTCAATGTTAATGGCTTGCATCTTAACCAACTGCTGGGCAATTAGTCTGCATGCATCATTCAACACACATACACTAAAACAATCACCGATCATCAGTTGTTTTCTACAAGTCATTTTGATAACTTCGCCGTCGTAATAATTTTTATCTGTAAACAACTGCAAAGCGCAATATGATCACATCTGTGAGAGGCGTACAGCACAGTAAATAGCTCCTGTGTATTTTCCACGGCTTCTTGGAATTTTTACCATCACACGGAAATTAACACCAAGCATACCATGTTGCACATACATCTCCACATGCCATGTGCAAAAGCATCTATTCCAACAATGATCTACTAGTTCTACAGGGTGGCCAAAAAATGACCCAACTTGTTTTGGTCAGAACTTCATCAAATCTCCACCAAATTTGATAATTTTTGGCACACAGATAGCCGAGACGATAAAATTATGTAACGTACACTCACTGTCCAGTGTCCACCTCACATAATTTATGTCACCGCAATACTGTGTAAAACGCAGATGTTCCAAATTGTTACATAATGCTGAGTTATTGTCTCTGTAAAAGTTCTAATGACTTAATTAAGCACACATTGAACTGAAATGTGATTTATCCAGCAGAAATTATTCCAAATTATCAGGATGTATGCCCAAAGTGTACACAATGGCTTAGACATGATGCCATGGCTGAAAGTGAATGCGGCATTAACGATCAACTGATCAATATCACAGCACTCATACATGGATTAAATGTGTTTTGAGCTCATAAGTTGTCTGCTATTTTCAGCCAAAAATATTTAATAACGCACAATTATTAAATCACATGGCGCCCTATGTGGAGTTAATTATGAAAAGTGAGCAATCTGATACCAAAACCGTAGCTATAACCTACATTGAGGCACGAGGAGACATGTGCTTCCTCGTTTTCAGACCACTTCCAAAAATTGTATCACAAAACGAGTTTCAGCTAAATGAATTTTAAAAGCTTTTCAGCTTCTGGGAGCTTCGCCCCCAGATTCCCACCGGAAGTATTAATTTTTAGTTAGCAGTAGACCCTTAAGCCAGAATTTCATGGCAGGCTTAGCATTTTCGCGACTGAAGTCCCAGCTAGCCGCAATTTTCGTGGTGCCAGCGACGTAGCAAAAAATTTGGGCGGCTAGCGGCTGGCTAAGCTAGCGGTTTAAGGCAGTGGTGGATCCAAGAAGGGGCTGCCGAACTGCTAATTAATAAGTTCGTGTATCAGAAAAATAATTAAAATTATTGCCACCAGATGTTATATTTTAAGGCTAAAATGCACCATATTTGATTTCTGCTGGGACTCCGCCACAGACCCCAATGGGGAGCTTGCAGAGCTCCCCCAGACCCCTAGCTGGATTCAAGGGATCCTACTGTTAAGGAAAGGAGGAGAAAAAGAGAAAAAAAGGAAAAGGAAGGAAAAAGAGAAGGAAATGGAATGAGGAAGGGAAGAGGGCAGGAACAAGGGGGATATTTTGCCCGCCCCATTGGCTGAAGTCTATAGATCCGCCACTGGCTTCGGGTCTAGTTATCAAGCAAATAAGCTACAGACAGCTAGATAAGCATAGCAGTTTTCATCTGCCTATGTAAATCTTTCAGTATAAGATTTTGAGGTGCAATGTTACGCTTGCGTTTTGCATTGCTCTCGTATTATTGTTACCTACAGGTTGCAAACAGAATTAGGCCTGCGATAGCTAGATACAGATGAACGCGGAAGCCTTCAGTGTTTGACTGTCAAGCACATGTATCACAAAACCAGAGCCGGCGGAAGGGCCCCCGTACCCTCCGACTAGGGGGGGGCTAAATTTTCTAGTTTAAAAAAATATATTCAAAATATGAAATGAATAAACATGTGGAAAGTTTACCTAAAATGGACAAATCTATTACTTTTCTTTACTGTACCGTAATCTGTGATGTATTGCGGCCTATAGGCCTAGACGTCATTTTTTGAAAAGACAACACAAATTGTATCTGATTTTTTGCGTTTCAAATTTTTTTAAAAGTGGGCCAATTTGCAACTTTCAGTAAACGGTCAAAAGCCAAAAATGTTTCAGCTTCAGGGGATCGAAGCTTCTGACCCCCTGACCAGGGACTCCACCCCTGAACCCCGCTGAGGACTCCACCCTAGGCCCCCTATTATAGGGGCCTCTAACTTGTATTTGGGGGGCCTCCCACTCTCTAACGGTGACACTGCACAAAACAAGAGTTTCAGCTAAGTGAATTTTGAAAGCTTTTCAGCTTCTAGGGGGCTTCGACCCCAGACTCCCACCAGCTAAGGGACTCTGTCCCCCATACCTCCTGCACTACCTCCTCATTTTTCACATCCTGGCTACAGCCCTGGATACTGATAAACACCACGTAATGTAACAATTTGGAGAATCTGCATTTTACACTGTAGTGTGTTGACATAAATTACTTAAGGTAGACAGTGAGTATATCTTACATATTTCTATTGTCTTGGCTATCTGTGTGCCAAAAGTTATTACATTTGGTGGAGATTTGACAAAGTTCTGACAAAAACAAGTTGGGCCAGTTTTTGGCCCAACCTGTAGTATAACATTTCACAATGCAACAACTAACAAACTTGTAAAAAAGTTAATAATGTTCAGCTACCACAAAATGCAACAGCAGAAACAATAAAACAATTTTTACCTACTGTAAGACAGCAAGACTTTGGATAGACCACAAATTTCAACTAGAGATATAAAGATCACTTCAAAAATTTTAAGACTAAAATAAGAACTCACAAGCAATGTCAATCTTCATGATAAACCAACAAACACTTCCTTGCATGACAATAGCCTATTTCACGACAAACGTCACACTACAAAACTGCAGAACAGATTACCTTCGTACAATTGGTTTTCTAGCTAGGTCAACGTCAAGCACTACTCCTGGCAGGTAGCCATATGCAAGGCCGTTATCAAACCGGCAATAGAGTGGAGCTGCACAGCCGACAGAATGCAGAATCATCATACTGTTACGCTCCTTGTCTCGGTCTATCAACAGATCTGTCCGGTGACCATAAATGCGTACAAGAACAACTTCGTCAGGAGACACCGAACAGCCGATCAGCTTATTGGTGTAACCGGCCGTGAATACCTGCACATAACACAGTTCTAAATGGGTAAAATTTAGTAACAGCACTACCTGGATAACAGATATTTTAAACATGTCTGTGAAGTGTTTTTCTGTATACATTAGACATTACGAGTTTAAAAAATCAACACACTTGGCAAAGCAGTTTTTGCATTTTTGGTATCTGGCCCACCATTCTAAAAGGCTATCATTCCAAAAGGCTGCCACAATAAGAAATAACATTAGAAATAAGGTTAGGATTACGGATAGGGTCAGTGTTATAAAGTTAATTTTGCATTTAATAAGTATGGTTTTATTGTCATATAGAACAGGTTTCTGGCAGCCCACTGGAATGGCGGACCCAAATTGTATGAAAAAACCTAACCCGAACTGATTAAAATTCTATTCATTTTCATCACTGAAGCATAACATAACCCTAACCCTCACACTAAGCCTAATCTAACTTTCACCTGCTGCCAGACTGACAACAAAACCGGTGTCATGGGCTGAGTTTACCAGAAGATACTAAATAAGCCGAAACTTGGAGTTATTTACGCTTTTTGACAGCCAAAAAGACTGTGTTGCAGCTTATTCAGGCTTATTCGGTATAAACCGTTAATTTTCATAGCTAAATAAGTTGCAACACAGTCTTTTAAGTCTTTTGGGCTGTCAAAAAGTGTAAACAACTCAAAGTTTTAGTTTATTCAGTACCCTCTGGTGAACTCAGCCCGCCGGTAAACTGAGCCCATGACACCGGCTATTATCAGTCTGGCCCGAAATGATGCTCTGAAAATCATTTTTTTCTACACAGTACCGTGAATCGAAGACGATCGGCCGGCCACTCTGGGCGGATTATTTTCAGCAGCTCCTTGGCCCCATCCGTTGGACTGGAGTCGTCGATTCTCAGCGGAACGACCGGGACTGGAAAAACCGGCTTTCGGAAAGGAGCGTCTTCGGAGGTCTTCGAGAGCTGGCAATCATCCATGTCGGAGCGAACTTTCAACGAACAGCCGCTAGTAGACTGTATTCACTGACAGCGTGCAGTTGCAACAGATGCTGAACAATCGATGGACAATCGGCGATTTCCACAGACAGACGACGTTCGCCAACAACCAGATAAACTTATCGAAAGACCGAACCGTCAACCACAGCACGCCCTGCCCGAATTGTTATGTAAACAAAATAAAGAGGCGTGCGGATTCCAAACTAGCAGACTTCGATCCGCAACAATTTTCGACAGCGACTCCGCAATAAAGTCTGAGACTGCGGAAAGTGGTGTGCATCAGTGCATGTGCTGCTTGTCTCTTTTGGCAACTCGTCTCGTGATTCTCAGTTGTGTTGTTTTTGATGTTGGGCAAACAACTCTCTTTGCGTGTTAATGTCACGAGTAGTTTCAGTTTTTACCAGTTTATTAGACGACCGTACTTAAGCACGAGCTGGTATTGGTACTGCGCGGTTGTCGTTCGTCCGTCTGTCTGTTGTCCGTAACGGATGTATTGTGGCTAAGCTTTAGGTCATGGAGAAAATTTTTTTATAAAAAAATAGCCATGTGCCTTAAACCTATTCATACAAAATTTCAGCGATCTATATAGTGCAAAGGAAACATTTCCAAATTCGGGGTTGAATGGATGGGGGTAGGAAAAAATGTGCGCTTGTCAACGAAATACTGGCCATATCTCGGAAACGGCAAGCCAAGGTTATTATTAATCACTAATAAAAAGTGGCATATTGACTTTCAAATGACATGAAAATCATCGACCTTGGATGACCTAATTAACGGTCACTGACAATACGGTCGGCTATCCTAGCAACAGATTGGCTTCTTGTAGTTACTCTTATCAGTTTTTTGATTGGTTTATGTTTTACATTAATACTGTAGTTGTACTTCTATTTCATTTTCTTTTTTTTCATTTTTTTTAAACTTTTGATCATTTCAGTTTTTTCAGCTGATGTGCCAGATTAAACTGACTGTCAGTGTTTAAGTGCAAATTTAATAACGTAGGCTATCGTATCGTATCGTAGTTCCAGACTCCAGAGCCACTGCATGAGGCACAACCATCAAAAGGTTGCGCTATTACGTCCTGCAGGTTGTTGCTTACCAACTATTAGCATACGAGTTGGTTTGTTAAAACTTTATTAGTGGACGCAACAGAAATGCGAAGATTTTAATGACATCGCGAGTGAGCGGCAGCGCCATAGCAATTAACAATGAGAGTTGTGGGGAAAGGTGTTCTCAATCAATCAATCAATCGAAAAAATTTGTATAGCGCGTCCTACAGTCCTACAGTTCTCCCACTAAACGTGGATTTTAATAATTTTTGGCATGCAACATCACAAAGAAACTTGACATAAATGACTATAGTTTTGACCTCTTCGCCTTAATACTGTCGCTACACTACCTTGTAAAATTCAGAAGTCATAGTTTGGCAATTTATAAAAATGAATTCGGTCAAAATGTCTTCCTCCAGCACGAAAGCAAGCTGTAGACGTTGACGCAACTCGCCAACAGCACGTTCAATAACCGCATGACTCAGAGAACGGCTCACTCGACGTTGATGCGTCATTTCAGTTCTTCGATCGATGTACGGTCTCAAAATGATTAATGTTGAATAAGTAACAGATTTTCGATGATATTTTTGTGGTATCACAATGATGCTCTGAGCAGCCCAGTATGAATTAAGGCCTATTGTTGTAAACGGCCAAATATGGTCAAAATTTCACAAAGTAGTGTAGCGACAGTATTAAAGTGAGGTGGGCAAAACTACAGTTATTTACGTTAAGTTTCTTCGCGATGTTGCATGCCAAAAATTACTCAAATCAGTCAACGGTTTCACAGAGCTATTCTGATCAAAACACTGGCCTAAAAGTGGCTTGCTTATTGCAACACGGTGTTTATCTGGCATGCTATTAGTGCAAGCAGATGGATAAGGCACACGTCAATGTTACTTCTATTTGTTGTAAAATACATTTCACGTCACTCAGAAAACATAGGCCTACTGGACATTTCAAATGTAACAACATTTGTTTATTAGAAAATTTACGTACACATCAGATATAAATAAAAAAGTTAACCAGTTGAATGATCAAATAAGCCATTAACAGCAGCAGCAGTGGCAGTAGCAGTGAGATACCGGTACGCATACAGGCCTATTACAATCTGTTATTCACAAAATATACATGATGAAAAACGTTATTCAAACAGTTAATAAAAAACGTATCTATGTTTTCTAGCAAATGGCAATAAGCCAAACGGCCATCTTACTATAATGCGTGGATAGTTTGTCTGTTTGTCTTTACGATTCCTGAAACTAGAGTCTTCCAGGCAGCCGATAGTGAAGATATGTGATTCTAGCTTGCACCGTTTTTGACTGATCCACCTGTGTGACGGACGGACAGAATTGCGATGGCTAAGACGCGCTAAAAGCAGTAGCTGCTTTCGCGCGTAATTAGCCAAAAAGACTACAGGGGGATCAGATGTCGAAGCACTCAGTAATGTGTATCTACATTAGGCTTGCAAAAACCTGTTTTTGCTGCTCAGGACCAATTTAAACCGGTTTAACTTTAATCCGGAAAAAACTCTTTGGTTGAATTGATACATTGTGTAGGTCTATTAACCGGTACTCAAAAGTGTTTAAATAGGCTAATTCATATAAATTTTTATACTAAAAGTAAACCAACATGCTAAAATTGTATCAAATTATAATATTTCATGAGCATAATTTACCATCTGCAAGTGCAATTGTTAGCCACCACGTCAGTCAGCAGAGTAGTTTATGTCTTTGCGAGATGTAACAGGCAAAAAACAACTCGATTATACACTATACATTGCATAAGCCTAGTAAAGCATTTAAACTTTTTAACGTAGCAGTAAATAATTAAAAGCAGTAAAATAAGTCACAATAAAAACATTTTTGCAAATACATGTAGCAAAATAGGCAATCTGTTAACAACAAATTTGCTGTAGGCTTAATGGTGGACTATCGGTACTTGTTGCTAACAGAAAAAGATTTCACAAACAAACCATTTTGCGTATATAGGCCACATATTCAAACAAAATTTAAATAATTTATCTCAGCGCATTTCCACGGTGCCGTTTTAAGAAAACATTGTTATTTTTTACATTGTGTTATTTTCCACGAGCTATCAATTATCATCGTTGCAGTATATAACAAATACCAAAGTGATCTGGTGAAAGGCGGAATCACTTTTTTGTATTTGCCAGGCAGCGTAAAACTGATGATTTAGTCATTATTTGCCTCTAAATCTGTGAAATCGCCCATTCTTCTGTAGATCAGGGACGCGGAACGTAGCCTAAATCCGTACAGAACAGTTTAAAAAGGGTGCGCGAATGCTGCAGACGACAGACGGACAGACCACGCTGAGGAAAATGTGTAGGAATATGCTGAATCATTTTAACTACAAGGAGCAATTTCGGCTGTGGGAACAGTTTTGCGTTCTTTACGTTTTCCTGCAATGCTGCGCCGCTAATCGAGGACCTCGGCCACCTCCTGTGCGTTGAGCACGGGCAGCTGGAAGTCATTCGCTGGTTGCGGGCGTTGATGCGACCGCGCGTCGACGTGACGGGACAGCGACAGGCCGGAGACTGCCGCGCGGAGTGACGACATGTCGGCGACATTGCAGCCATAGCAGCAGCACGTCGATGTCGACTGACGCTGCTGCACAGACTCGTACGATGGACTGAGGAGTACATGGCCGAGCGTCGAAGGAATGCTGTGACGACGCCATGGTTCCGTGCTCTTTTGCCAATCCATCGGTGGGGAGGGATTGGTCAGAAATGCAGTCGGCACACCGGCGTAGCTCGAAACGAAAAAGTTCTCATCGCGGCATCTGCGCCGATAGCAGCTCCGTGTGCAGCTGTCGCTGTCGGTGACGTAGACGCTCTGTGGTTGACGACATCATCGGACAAAGCTGAGTTATTACATTTTCTTCTTTTTCCAGCGCAGTGTGCATTTGTAGCTAGGCCTACACCATGCGGATAAGAATGCGGACGGCGTGCGCCGTGAAATACAATCTCACTGGTGCAGTTTGCGTAAAGTTTTTCGGTTCCACGAGACTGCTTCTGAGCTCTGGCCGTCAACGGTGACAAGGTTTCTGTGCGGCGAATAGAGTCAGTCGAAAACGATCCAAATGTTTCCGTTCTTCTGCGTCGAATGCTGCTCTGACGTGTGACTACAGTCTCAAACTCGTCGCGTCTGGCTGAACCAGAAGAGAGGTTTCGAAACGCTGAACGGAAGTTTTCTGGAGCTTTGCCTCGGCGCTGCTTGCTTCTGCTAGAGTGTTCCGAATACTTCTCGCATTGGGCTGAATTAGAAGTAAAGTTCTGGGAAAATGAACGCAGGAGCTCTCGTCGTACTGCTTCGTGTTCTTGCGTGTTGCTGGTAGCGCGTACGTCGCACCTGTTTGAGTAGAAGAAAGAAGTGTCGGAAGACTCGCTCTGGACAGTGAAGTCGTCGCCATGAGCGGCACATAGTAAGTGGCGTTGCGGTGATCTCAATACTTCTTCCTGCTCCAACTGGACGACGGGACTTGGTCGCGGCGGCCCGCCGCTGGTCGTGGTGTCCACGACGTCGACGTCGTCTTTGTCCTCGTCGTCGAATCTCCGACGCAGCTCGACGGCCGCTCGACGCTCCATCACCTGATTCCAACAGACGATCGTCGTCGCCACGTCATCGACTGTACGCATCGTCACGTGCGACCAGATGACGTCATCGACACCGTCGTCACGTGACAGGAACCGGATGCAGATCGACCTGTGTGCCTCGTACCGACCGTTCCGACTCTCGAGCAGCACTGCAGCGGCATATGCACAATATTGTGTTGACACAGACAACACGAAAATGCGCAAAGTGAATTAATGACAGACCCATTACTTATTGTTGATTATTCGCAATATAAACAGCACAGACGACTGACGACTGTGGCGTGTAGCTACTGTTGCACTACATCTGTCAGTGGCCTATACTTTTTGAGGTTTTCTGACTGGTAAGCTATACGAAGTCGAAGATTGAGCCTATACGTCTAGTCTATACCCCAAACTATAACATACATGTAGACTAAACAATACGCCACAGTATAGCGTATAGGGCCTATACTATACGGAACCATCTCATTTTGTTAGCTGGCCGTACTTTTGTAAAAGTCGAGCTATTGACATACTTGTTGTCCGTCTGTCTGTCTGCCCGTCTGTCAGTCCGTCACAAATGTGTTGTAGCTAAACGGTGCAAGGGCCTAGGTTGCTATTGATGACTAATAGGAAGTCCCATACTGACTTTCAAATGAGATATAAATCACTGACCGTGGATGACCTTGAAGGGCAATAACGCACCATGATAAGCTAATCATGTGGTATTATGGGTGAACAATAAGTCATAGAGGGTCGGCGAATGGTACCATGGGATAGGGCGGTGGCGACTTCCTATAGGCTGTCAGTAGTAACCATGTGTCCATCTGCAGCGGTTTGGCCGCAATTTTAAATAGAATGTTTAAAGCTATAAGTGGCCGCATCTCGGAAACGATGATAGATACGGCCTACAGGGTGTTCCAAAAAACGGATACCCAGTTTTTTTGGGATAACTTTGGTAATTCAGCACCGATTTTAACCATTCTTTCACTGTTACAAGCAGAAATTTATGGCGCGTATGGCGCGTAAACGTGAAGTTCTTCCGCCCACCGCACCTTTATTGTGTGACCACATTACCTAGCAAAACAGTTCTCAGTTCGTAAGCCCATGATCAAACAGCGATCATCCTTTGTTATTCTGCCCA
>Ga0209367_1007529_pt1 | contig 14996 bp, 5 predicted proteins | sample WorMetLIZISLAND2_FD_187412 | JGI IMG/M metagenome (GOLD analysis project Ga0209367, IMG submission 187412) | Marine gutless worms symbiont microbial communities from Max Planck institute for Marine Microbiology, Germany - Olavius geniculatus... ... | reverse complement strand
TTGTTTAATTACACACAGCATCCTCTGTTCTGGTATATATTTAAGTTAACAGTTTATCACCCTTACTCTTTGCTTGTAGTTGTTTGATTTTGGGGGAGCAAGAGCTATGGCCTGCTCTCCCGTGCCAAAAGTTGGGGGAGCAGCTGCTCCCTCTGCTCCCCCTGTTCCAACGCCCATGGGGAAAGGAAGTTGCAACTCTCACCGACAGACGACAGACACTGCTAATTTCCGACAAAGGAGAGAGAGAGAGTTTATTTTGCAAAACCACAACGCAGTAAATGAGATTATGCTCAAAATTCGTCGCCTCTTAAATTTTCCTACATCCCCAAATTTTGCGTGTTTAGACGAACATGTTATACCAAGAAGAAGACTTTCCTGCAGTAAAAAATTTTATTGTGGGCACGCCCCCCCCTCTCCCCGCGCCACGACGCCACTGTTACAGTAATAGGGTGTTTACACGATGAAGCAAACATCAAGCAAATGTAGGCCTATTGAAAATACACGTGCACGACGTGTGCTCTAAGTTTGCTTCATGTTTGCTTCATCGTGTAAACACCCCGTAAGCCGCCGACGCCGTTAGACGGTGCATACTGTAATGCGTTGCTGCTTGCCCATTGGTCAGTTCGTCAAAAACGAAACTATGTCAGTTCAGTTAAGTTCATTTACGTCGCTCTGTACTCGCTTTTGCCGTTACAGTTATTGTTTAGCACATTGCGTCCGCGGCGTCTAGGCCTACTCTGTTTGCTTGGGGTTCAGCTGCAGGTAACTCGACGTACTGCGGTGAACCCTGGACTCAACCGGACGTGTGTCGTACTGTAGTGTCATCATGCAGTCATATCGAGGAAATTAACGACTCGGCAAACATCGAGCTTTTATACTAGGCTATCTGCCGCAGCTGTTCTGCGCAATGTGTTCCTTCAGTGCTCGCCACCACATGCTTTGACCTCCAAAAATACGAGGCTGGATTCATAGACATGAGTTTGGACTATTATTTTTGATAAAAAAAACTAACATATTTTAAACCAGTAACATTTTTGTCGATTTTTTAACACGTTGGGACGATAAAAACGGCCTTGAGCTACAATTTTTGGCCGACCGTTAAGGCCAGTGTTTGGTAGGCTTACGATCACGATGTGTCGTCTGTCGTCGTCGCGACTCGGCTCTCTGTAACGCGTGTATTGTGGCTAAACGGTAGGCCTAGGTCTTAACGGGGAAATTATTACACGGCTAATTAACTGTTTGTCATGGCTCTTTCAAATAAAATCAAATAATTTATTTAGTCAAGCAAATACAATGAATACAAATACAAATGAATAATGAAAGAGCTTGAACAAGGGCACAAAGGACTGCAAGAGCCTCTTACATGAACCCTAAAAGAAAAAAAAGAAGAAAAAAACATACAAATAAGACAACACAATAAAACCAAGTTATGCAAAATTTCAGCGATCTAGTGCAAGGCAAACATTTTCAAGTTTGAGGTTGAACAAAAGTTGGGTAGGTAAAATGTGCACTTTTCAACCGATGAGTCGCCGTATATTAGAAACGGTGAGAAATATAGGCCTAGGGCCAAGGTTGCTATATTGATCGTCGCATAAGCCATTTCAGATGACACGAAGGAAATCCATCGACCTTGGATGACCTTGACGGGTCATTACGCACTCTGTTATGCTAATCGTGCGGTATTGTGGCTAAATGGTACGTCGTAGGGGGTCGGCGATGGTAAGCGTTGTATAGGGCGATGACGCGCGTTTTTACGCCGTGTCTCAGAAAAAAAACAGTCAAAATTGTTTTTGTCATAAGTTTGTCAAATTTTTACCAACTTTAATAATCTTTGGCAAGTTGATGGCGAAGACGACGACATAAGGTGCACGGATTTTTCACCTCACCTGATTTATGTCAATGCATTACCATGTGAAACATAGATGCTCCAAATTGTTGCTTAATGCTGAGTTTTTGTTTGAAGTAAACGCTGTAACAAGTTAATTAACCACAAAATACACTAAAATGTGAATTATTTGACAGAATTATAAGTTTGTATAACAACTGACTTGCAAATTAGAATTTATGTCAAAGTGTGCTCCGCATACAAAGACGCAAAGCTTAGATGCAACGCCAATGGCTGATAGCAGAATCAACGATCGACTGATCGATTCACTCATCGATCAGACATGTTTTAAGCTCATCAGCCAGCTATTTTGTTCTTTGCTGTTTTCAACATAAAATATTTAATACCTCAAAATTATTAAACCACGTAGCACCCTCTGTTGAATTGTTGATGTAAAGGTGAGCCATCTGATACAAATAATCACCGCGTAATGTAACAATTTGGAGCATTTGTGTTTCACACGGTAGTGCATTGACATTAACTAGGTGATGTGGTAAATGAGTGCACCGTGCACATAATAGTATCGTCTTGGCCATCATTATGCCAAAAATTATCAAAGTTGGTGGAAATTTGACAAAGTTATGCCAAAAACAATTTTGACTGTTTTTTAAGACACGGTGTATATAGGCTGCCAATAGACGGTAAGGTCGGTTTACCTTAGCGACAGCTGGGCTTATTGTTTTATAACGTGTTTAGCCTTGTGGCTGTGAAACATCATGTGCATCTGCTGTCCAGCTTACTAGGTCTAAATGCGGCTCTGCAGTAAATGTCACTTTGCTGTCATAAATTCCATAATACGGGCTACGTCTAACCACTCTAGCTTCTGTGAATTATACATGATTAACCGTCTGGACTGTGGCAGATAATATGTAATAATACAAAGTGGTCCAAAAAGCCACCACTGCACCACAGACTTTTGTTATAACGCATGTGGTTTTTCTGTTAAACCCTATTTATTCCACACTGTCATCAACATTTCACAATTAGGCCTAGGCATATGTCACCGCCACACTCTACAATATACTTTCAAAAAATGATCGTTAAAATGCTAACATAGGCTCATCAAACGCATCTTTGTTTAAACCATTATAGGCATACGTATTGAAGAACTAAAAACAAGGTAGTGCTACGACGTGTTTGAAATATGATGTTAATGGCCATTTTTTTGCAGATTTACTGCCAGATGAGCAAGTAAAAGATGTTCGCAAATCTCTCGGTGTTGATATAGTTATAAAAATTCAGTCGTTTATTTGTCTGAATCACCCCATACAACCGTATTATTAAACTAAAATAACGTATCGGTAGTGTAAAGCATATTGAAACCTATAACGAAATTGCGTGCACGTAGCTTGCATATGCTTTACGCTTGCACTGGTAAAGTTACCTATAGTTGCACACGATTAATGTACTGTCTCCGATCTTTAGCATTGCAAGTTAATTGATTCTGTTATAGCAGCAGCATGATACAAGAATCAGTCGGGCGTGAAATGTTTCCTGATGGCTCGTTTCGTTTCACTGGGATGCCGCGACGGTCGTCAGCATTATCTCGCGCGACAATGCAGGGCACGGTACATAGAGCTGCTGTCGCCCCGTGAAGCTCGTCTCGTCCGTCTTGCCGTCCTGTAGGCCTATAATGCAGGCCGAATAGAGCGAGAGGTCAGCATTGCCGGTGTCACTGGACTTAATCTCAATAAGAAACAGTACATGGCTTCTATCTCCCAAATCTGGAATCGAAATCGGGCGAAACTTTCCTCTTCACTATCGGATTCAAACCCCGCCCTATATCCTTTCGAGCACTTTTCCCTCTCTAAGGAAAGTTTGTTAAAGATGTAGATTGACAAGTAATTTGAGAAAAACTCACGAGACGCGCGAAAGCCTATAGCAGTTCCTGTTTGCAGGTAATCTTAGTCTATCTCCATTTATTTCGTCGTAATTCACTCTTTTGCAGCCAAAAATCGCAAAAAAATCACGTTAAATCAATATTTTTAGAATTCAAGGTCATTCAAGGTCATCAATGTTGATAAATTTAAAAAGCCTGTCACCAGTGCTTGTTATGATAAGCAGCATATCTGTGCCTATCTGCAACCAGGTTCACGCTACACGCGATAATAGGGGTAAAATAACCACTTTTTAGGGGGGGTGGCTGTCTTTGACGCCCGCCTGCGCCGGCTTCCTTGAACCTAGGGGGTCGGGGACTTGACTGCTAATGGCTGGCGTTGAGTGCTGAAAATTTCATACGCAGGTTGTCTTGGTCTATCGCCAGCCATTTCGTCGCAATTCGGTGTTGAAATGTGCGCTGCATCCAAAAATTGCGAAAAATTTACTAAAAACCGCTTTTTGAGGGGTTCAAGGTCGTTCAAGGTCAATGATGTTGGTAAATCCAAAAAGCCTGTCACCAGTGCTTGTTATGATAAGCAGCATGTATGTACCTATCTGCAACCGTTTTTACATTATTCGAGCCAATAACGGCAAAATGACGTCTTTTTAGGGAATACCCCTCTTTGACGCCCTCGTTCGAGGGGAACCCCTGCACCCAGTGGCACGAAATTTTGTCACAATAAACTAGAGACCTTGGGGCAGCTCACAGTGAAGATTTCGTGATCCTAGCTTGCACCGTTTTGATACAGATCACGAGTGTGACGGACGGACGTACAGACGGACGGACAGACAGACGCCCAGACGATGGCAAAGACGCGCGAAGCATTCTGCTTTCGCGCGTAAAAAATAGGGTAAAGTAAAAAATAGGAAAAAAGTTCTGTTAAGGTGTTGATTGCCCAGTGAAAAAAATAAGAGAGGAATATCAAAACTCCTCCCCCTAATTTTTACTGGGTGCAAGCTGCGCCCACCGGGTATAGGGACGATAGAAGCCACTGGTAAGAAACGGCAACCGCTCCTTCCCTGCCCGATAGTTGCAATACTGTAGTCTGCATGCCGTGATTTCCACACAGTCAGTGTTTACAAATGTTATTGTCAAATTCCAAAATTTGTCGCGTGCATTATTCGTTGCTGTAATTTTAAATATTTTTTAGATATGAAGGCCTGTAGGCCTGCAAAGATAAAAATGCAAGTCAGTCAGTTAGTTTTTATGTGTAACTTGAAATACGTTCTGTGGAACGAGGTGTCTGTACCATTGCCACGCTATATAGCCTAGCAGCTGCATTTCAGCGTTTGACGCTCTTGTAAGCCTGCAGCCAATTTTGTCTTTCAATAAAAACGGTTGGTTGCCATGATAACAGGGGTTTTTAGGGGGGAAATTTACATGATACCATTGCATAGCCCGGGCCCGAAAAAAGAGGTTATAAGTGAAAACAGCGTGCAATTATCTTTTGCGGGAGCCGAGTTATAGTCATTTTTGTCCCAAAATTCGTTGCCATAGCAACCGGGATCGGCAGGGGAAAAATTTAAATGACACCATCAAATAGCGCAGGCCCGAAAATAGTGGGTAGGTGCAAACAGGGAGCAATTATCTTTTACCGGGGGCGAGTTGTAGTCAATTTTGTCCCAAAATTCGTTACCATGGCAACAACAGTCGGCAGGAGAGAAATTTAAATGACACCATCGGATAGACCGGGCACGAAAATAAAGAGGTAAGTGCAAACAGCGCGCAATTATCTTTTACGGGGACCGAGTTATACCGCTTTGAAATCTCCATAGGCTGTAATGCAAAATTTTGCAAGTTTTGAATGGTTGCTATGGCAACAGGGGTCGATAAAAGGTAAATTTAAATAACACCGTTAGATTGCCCGACCCCGAAAATAGGGGAATAGGTAAACACGGCGCGCAATTATCTTTTACGGGGACCGAGTTATACCGTTTTGAAGTCTCCATAGGCCGCAATGCAATTTTTTTTTAAAAATGGGAGTAAAATAGGGGAAGGAGTTATCAGATTTTTATCCCAAACAAACTCGATTGTACTTTTCGGGCTCCGAATTACTGTGCAAAATTTCATCAAAATCGAATCAAAATTGCAGCCGTAGGAGTGTTTACATACAGACTGACAGAATGACAGTGTGACAGAAGTGATTTTATAATCTGTCCCATGCTATGCTACAGCAGTGAGACAGATAACAATGCAGTGAAAAGGCCTACAGAAAATAAAAATAAGTTTGCAACGTATAAAAACTGGATTATGATTTTTTTCAAGTGCACAACAAAATCCAATAAATCCAATCAAATCACAATTATTTCAGGCAAAAAATGAGGGTTGAAAACACTATTGTACATCACAGAAAGAGTAAAAATGCAAATGCATACAAAACAGCGACAGCACTGATCACTACAGTGAACTACTGCATCTAGATACAAAAAAAGCAAATTATAATGAGAAGCTCAACACATCGTCGTTAAACCGTCTGCATTCGCTTAGAAGTTTTAGTGCCCAGTTAAGCTTAGGCATATATAATTATGCTTGCACCCCACTGGAGCTGTTTCGGTTTTTTATGCACTGATTGTAAAAAATGCGAAATAGAAAGATTTGTTGTGCAAAGCTTACGCTTACTTCCTCGGTGTAAAATGATGCGCAAGTACCGATCTCGCAGACATAACTTGCACGGAAGCGAAATTGCTTAAGCGCATATCGCCCGGTTGCAGCCGCTGGACCAAGTGTCATGGCAACCAGCGGTGGCCGCTGCGGCGACGCTGTAAGAAGATAATCTGTCGCGTAATAAAATCGTCTGGTGTGAATGACAAACCGTCATGGAATTCATTGTTTTGCTGCGACGTACACAGCCCGAACATCAGCAGCAGCAGCCGCAGCGGCATAACCAGGGCTTAGCTTTCAGGGCAGTCTGTCGGCGCCCGATTACCGACATCATTACCATTGTCAGTAACTGCGTGCCTGTAGATATACACACTGCGCTGCAGTACGTCTTGACGCCCGGTTGCATTCGCTTAACGTCGATACCGTAAACAGGTTTGCTGTTTTAATTGTTTTGAGCCGTTAACTTAGTAAAATAGTACTTATAACCAGGACGCATTAGCTTACGCAGGATTTCGCTTTTGTCTATACCTGAGCCTACAAAATTATTCGTTTTTCTTTTGTTCCTCTCCCCCTCTCTCCCCTATTTTTTCATGTTTTCTCTTTTCTGCAGTCCCTTACCCCTTTTACGCTTCTTTTAACGGACGTTGTCGCAAATGTCCTATAACGTCAGCGAAAGACTCAGAAAACTTAGATAGCTGAAAATAAATTTGAATAGTGCGGACTGAAATGCGTCTGAAACTGTGCACAATTCTGGTTATTTCGCAGGTTGCAAGTTATTACAGGAACATACATGTATCTAATGTAAGGTGTAAGTTTTAAGTGTTTTAATTGCTTTTTTCCGTAACCAAATAAACACCCGAGTCTAGCAGTGACAGAATTATTAGAATCGGCCGTGATGCCAAAGTTGTCACGAGAATAAGAGTGACACTTTTTTGTGGACCACGCACTGAATGTATATGCCTGTCAGCACCGCATACTTTTTTTCCTTTTTTCTCCGACTTATTCTCTAAAAGAATTACATTATTTTAAACATCGGCCTTGAAACTTCAACGAAGCACCTATTATTTGTTTCAAACTGCCGGAATGGCTGCGTCTCTGGCTTTAGTCTATAGAAACTATAATCCAGCCACTTTCGACGTTCTGTCAGCATCTCAAAACATGGCTTTCGCTTACAGAAAGTCATGTCCGGTCATCATTATGATCATTATCTAAACATGCTGTGTTTGTTTTAACATTGAAGAAACTTTGTTACTAAGGAAACTCTGATTGATTGATAATTAATTGATTGTTTGATTGATAAATAAGACTATTTTCAGTGAGATTCGCGCTGTTGTGAAAAAAGTTTTGTTTTTGTAAAAACATGGACGCTTTCGAGAGCATTTGAACAAAGGCTAAGCAATTTATGCCACTGTCTACTTACTACAATTGCTGCTAATGAACAGAAACGTGATAAAACAATTAATTAATTCAGCAGCTAGCGACTGTAGGCCTGTGCACATGGACGTTTTTTTGCTACAGCTGCAATGCAAACAGTAAACGGAGAAAGGTAAACTATTTGCCGGTGGCGACTATTTGTACACATAGCCTACATAACAGTTAGGGGAAGACCGGGCTGGAAAATATCGGTGAGTCGCAACGATTGGGTGTTAGCCCCCCCCCCCTAATACAGCCGACCATTATGCTACGGTAGATGTACATGTATGCCTATTCTCTTCACGCATTGGTCATGTGCGCTGTGTCACAATTTTCACGCGTCACAGAGCGCTCGACAAACACGTGCCAGGAGGAACATTTCTGGAACACACATGCTCTCGCTAGCTGCAGGTCTGGTGTCACATTAAAATGTCCCCCCGTGAAAAATCCGCTCGGGGAAAGATAATCACGGATTCGATATGTCTTTCTTTCATTAAAATATCGTCGGCCTCATAAAAAAGTCTCTCCATTATAGGATCGCCCCCACCTCTGCAGAAAAGTCTCCCCCGGCCGACAGACTTTTCTGGGAAAGGCGATGTTATAATGGGACACCGGCAGTATTTTCGCATGCGCGTACGGTACGCGCCTAATGTCATCAGCTGATCTATTGTTGATGAAGCTCCAGGCAGGCAACGTTGACGCCGCTTTTCACTGACGCAGAAGACCCTGCGATGATGATGATCTGGAGTAGAACTATGTCAACAATCTACGGTTGTCTCGTTCCGCTGCTTTCAGAACGCGCACCATGAACGCGCAAACATGTAAAGGCGCGCAGAGAGCGACGTAACTAAACTGAACAAACTGAACCGAACTGGCATGGTTTAGTTTTTGACGGACTGGCCAATGGGCAAGCAGTAATGCATCACAGTAAGCACCGTTTAACGGCGTCGGTGTCTACGTGACTACGGGCACGTACGCGTCAAAAAATTAAATCGTGTCAGTTCTGTTCAGTTCAGGTACGTCGCTCTGTACCTGCCTTAATACTGCATGCCGCTTGTACATTGTGTCCCGACAAAAACTCACTGTAAGTTTGCCTGCTGCTGTTATTTTTATAATCCGGTAAAAAGATCCCAGAAAAAGGGTTAGAAAAAGTTAAAACAGTTTAAAGTCATTAGACCTATACACGGTGTTTCATAAAAGGACCCATTTTTTGTTTTTTTCATAATTTACTCAAATAATGATCAATTTATACAAAATTTTTACCAGTTGTAGCTGAAGAAATACTAATTCAAAATGAGTAAACCAAGTATGGCAGTTGAATAAATATTCTTTGCTAGTCGTAACGTAAGCTGACGTTATAATGTATCGTGAGTACAAGCTTGCTTGTCTCAACTAGTGCTGTCAGTTTGCTACCCTGCTTCGATGGTAAACTTAATCTGGTTCGCTAATAAAAAATACTTATCGTGTCAGCACTAAGCAGCATGTGGACATGAAATCACGTGAGGTTGTTGCGAAGAAAATTTAACCCCCCCCCCAATTTTCCTCAATCGGACTTATACGGCGCCGACCGGACTCATGTTGAGCTTTGTCCCAAATTTCTAGTTTTTATTTCACTGCTTTGCATTAGGTTTAGTTATTTTTTCGAGTGCTGCTGACGTCACTTGACGCGAATGCGAAATGCTACATTTTGTGACAGCGTTTGGCGGTGGCGCAGCGTTGAAAAAGCGTCTACGCCACACCACCCATTCATCTTCTTTCGACGTGCATGCGCCTAATCAAATAACGCGTGTTTGTGATGGCGCATCTTTTGAGCACACACTTAAATTAAACTGCCAGAAATATAAGTGCTTGTTTTGTTTATTATCTTTGACCGATATTTGCTGTCAATACCAGTGGTCCGTTTTTGGGGCATCAAGTCTTGTTCATGGAAGTCGCTGGCCAAGGCGTCAAAAACAGCGAGATATAGGGAAATGTTGTAATACCCCGTTTACACGATCAAGCTGGCTCGACGAGCTAGCTCGACGACCTGCTATATGTTAGCTGGACGAGCCAGCTCGATGTTTGCTCGATCGTGTAAACAGGGTATAACTCATGAACTCCTCAGGGAAAGCGAGGTCTCTGTTGACGGATTCCTAGCTGCTAGGGCGATTTGAGGGAATTCTGTAGAATAAGGTACTGCTTTAAGGCGCGTACAGAGCGACGTAACTGAACTGAAATGACACGGTTTAGATTTTGACGAACTGACCAATGGGCAAGTAGGGCGAGCTCATTAATTATTGGTTGACGCGTACATGAGCGTAGTCACGTAGGCCACCGACGCCGTTAGAATGTGCCTAGTGTAATGCATTCCTGCTTGCCCATTGATCAGTTCGTCAAAAACTAAACCATGTCAGTTCAGTTCAGCTCAGTCGTACGTCGCTGTCTAGGCGTTTTAAGACATCGTAGTAAATAATCTGCTTAAGATATGTTGTACAGATATACAGTATTTCAGCTGTAAACCTACGATCGCAGGTTTCACGTACGCTAAGCTTATGACGCTGATGCTGCTACCATGTCGACGAGCATTATTAGCTGATCGCACTTTTGTAACGGTCGAGCTGTTGTCATGGTTCTCGTCCGTCTGTCCGTCTGTTCGTTTGTCACGGATGTACTGTGGCTCAACGGTGCAAAATAGGGCATAGGTTGCTATTGATCACTAATAGGAAGTCGCATATTGGCTTTCAAGTTACCTGCAAATCATTGACCTTGGATAACCTTGAAGGTCACTGACAACCAGTACGGTCGGCTGTCCTAGCGACAGCTGGGTTTTTTTGTTATGTGTTATTGCAGTGTTTAGACTGTGTGAGCCAGACGAAGACGACCCAAAAGCAGTTGGCTGAGAGTGACGCATGTGCAGAACGATGTCCGACATTTTGATGGTGCAGCTGCTCTTAGTTGCACTACTCTGCGCTGTGGTGACGCCAAGAAGCGTCTTTGATTACGACGACGACGAACGTAAGTGTAACAAGCAGCCATAAAAACTATATTAAGCCTTGCATTTCAATTCGACTTGCACCTGCTTTTCGTCCTTATTTTATTTCTATAATATATCTCAAAAAATGTGTCGTTGAGTGGGGGATGCGAACTCGTTGCTTTGGCCCCTGACACCAACTTCCGAAGCTTTTTCAGAGAGACTGTCTTTAAGAAACTTGGAAGCCAGAGGTAGCATGGCCATAGTATGTACAAAAAATTAAGACTTAAGTCAGAACAAGATGACAGGCTGATTGAACAAGTTGTTGTCGGCGAAATGGATGGCAAAACAAGAGAGGAAGACCGAAAAGAAAATGGACGGACGACTAAGTGGACTGGTACAACAAGGATATCGGCACTTTGTACAAACTGGCGATGGACAGGACGAAATGGACTTTTTTTTAAAAATGTGTCATGGACATCAACGGACATTAAGCCCCTGGAGCAAGAGAGAGAGAGAGAGAAGGTTAGATCAGTTATAAATTTAACGAGACGAAAGTTAGGTGCAGTCATTTATTTGCTTATAATTTATGCCTAGAAAATTTACCTTGATAGTATGATTATTCTCATATATTTACAAGTAGTTAACCAGTGAGTAGACCAATCGTTTCATCGTAAACGTTTCCAGTTCGGTAACAATGAGTCAATGACCAAGCTTATAAGAATATCATTTTCTATAGTTCTAAGCGTTGTGTTCAAACATTCAAATAATGGGCTTAGCGAGATTAGGCTAACCTTGTTGCAGGATACTTTATTTAGCCTACCGATACAAGTAATTTGAGCAAAGCTCACGTAACGCGCGACAGCATCGTTGCTGCCATCTGAAACTGTATTGCACAAAACGTGCAACAAAATGATAAAGCGTTTTGAAGAAAGTAACCATATTTGACGCATTCGTATAAAGGATTTCTTAAACATAAGAGCTAAATTTAGAGCTGACAACATCTAGGCTGCGTTTAATGCTGAAAATTTCATACACAATTTATCTTGGTTTATGTCTAGCCATTCAGGTGCAATTTACAGCCTATAATTGCCAAAAATTACTGAACCCCTCTATTTTTGGGTTTAAGGTCATTCATCTGTTAGTTATCAATGACTCCAAAAAGTGTGCAGTAATATCGGCGGGGTCGTTTAGCCACGAACAGTCGAGTTGTGTTTGCATTGTGTGACAGTTTCGTATGGCGATGACTATTACAACGAGGACCCCCACGCCTGGCAAGTCCTCGCTTTCAGTCCCAGACTCGTTCGCATCATAAAGAGGTAAGTAAACCTGGTTGCGTACTTGCTACAATGCTACAGCGCGTATTAGCAATCGTAATTCTGTTTTTTCTGTCTCTGTCTGTCTGTCACGACCCGGAACCAATTCAAGCCCAGGTGAGATAAAGACTCCAGGTTTTCACCATATGATAGCGTAGGGACTCCGTTCAAGGTTATCGATGTTGATACCCTTAAAATGCTCGTCACAAGTGCTTGTTATGATTAAATATTTAAATTATTTATTAAAAGTGTCCCATGGCTCTTAAAATTCAGCAAGTTTGTTTTCCCCGTGCAGGCGCTCTTCTGGAACAAGTTGACGACAGTCCCATGCTGCGCTGAACCCCCTAGTGTGGGGACGTGTAGTCTACTTCCAATTCATCCCATCGGGATCCCATCTCTCTCGACGCCTGCGGCATCTGGTTTTCCAAGACCCAACTGTTTCACTTCAGCTGCTATGTAAACCGCATTTAGTTTGAATAAAAACACTCATAGGTCTACGTTTGACTTTCACTATCTCGCCGCACACTTTATAGATTATTTACGAAATCGACTTTAGTTAGTAGCTAGGGTCTTGATTTTCCAACTTTTTGTCGATTGCTAACTGCTTTACCTACTCAAGATTAGTTTGTTATTAATGACACTTAGGTGACAATAATGATAAAATATTTTATTGTCCTAAAAGTAGAACTAGGTAGTATTGAACCTTGTCTATCTTTCGGCTGTAAAACGCGTCGAATTTACAGCGATTCCGCAGGCGCCGTAAGTCACAGGTTTGGGTTGGAGGTTCCGTCTCAAGCGCCGTTCCCTGAAGCTACTGTAGCATTCAATTTAGCGAGACAAAGATTTCCACAGAGACGGCACCGCAAGCTGCTGCTGCTGCTGCTGCAAAGCCGCTATTATTTCAGTCACGGGTGAAGGCAAGAAATCTGAGCCAAGGGGCACGAGACGCACGAGAGCCTATAGCAGTTCCAGTTCGCAGGTTGTCTTAGTCTATTTCCATCTATTTTGTTGCAATTTATTTTTCTGTAGCCAAAAATTGCAAAAAATACTAAAACTTCTATTTTTGAGGTTCAAGGTCATTCAGTGTCAACGTTGTTGATATCACTAAAAGCAATCACCAGTGCTTGTTGTGATACGCAATATGTTTGTGCCTATCTGCAACCGTTTTCACGCTTGACAAGCCAATAGTGGATAACCAATTTTAAAGAGGTACCCCTCTTTGACACCTTTATGCACAGGCCTCATTGAACGTAGCAAGTTGTGACTTGGACTGCTAAAATTTACATTCAATGCTGAAAATTTCGTTCTATTGTCTTGGTCTATCTCCAGCCATTTCGGAATATCTGACGCAGCCCGAATTCGCGAAAAATTCACTAAAACTTTTTATTTTGGAATTTAAGGTCATTCAAAGTCATTGATGTTGACACACCTAAAAAGCTCGTCGCCAGTTCTTGTTATGATAAGCAGCATGTATGTGCATGTCTATACCATTTTCACGCTAAACAAGCCAATAGCGGTATAATAACGTCTTTTTATGGAGTGCTCCTCTTTCTCTCTCTCGTTCGTGGGGACCCCTCTCACCCAGTGGCATGACATTTTGACACGAAGTACTAGAGGTTTTATGCTATCATATAGTGAAAACCCAAAATCTCTATCTCATTTGGTCGGTAATCGGTACCAAATTGTGACAGACAGACAGACATAATTACCATAGCTAATACGCTGTATAGCTATCTATGCTAGCTTTCGCGCGTAAAAATTGCAACAAATTAAGCTCTTTGTGAATCTAAAGTCTACTTGCCGTTTTTGGTATAGACAACGTTTTAGTCAGACGAAACAGAAGGCGACAGGCTATATTTGATAGTCTTTCACCGCATACAACCTCTGGGCATAGAGTACATCAGGCGTTCGTAAATTAAACTTTATAGCTTCTCAAAAATGTCAAAATATTGAGCAATTTTCAAAATTCCTGTAGGCTACTAACGCCAGTACGTGATTAGTATAAATCCCGCCACACTTAAACAGTGTCGCTAGGCAACCCTCTAAAATTTTTAAAGTTGGTAGTAATAATGATATTGATATTCCGCGAAATACTGTGGTGACGTGTTGAGATTTTGTGGGATCTTCAACTGTAAATTCAATGCATTGCTGAGCAGGTCAGTAAAATAACTTTTAAAAACGGTCGATAGGCCTATTTGATAAAATTATTTCAAACATCATCGAACGACCTTGGATGACCTTGATGGGAATATAAACAGCACGAAATTGACGGAAGGCACTAAGCATGACTAAAGTGGAAATTCTTTTATATCTACGGCGTTAAGTCACTCAAGTTGGATGCAAACCGAATGTTGCCATATTTACTTCCAGTCACCGTGATACCACCAGGAGCAACTGAATTGCATTTAATGATAAGATATGATATGCTATAAGTTTAACGCGCTATTGGTGTGTTCCTCCTGCGACTGTATCTGGCCGGATTTGGCGTGTCCACGCAACATGATAAATGCGCGGCCTGTGGAAATAGGCCGTAAATGCCGTTATTGTTATATTTGCCAACAAATTTAGGAAAAGGCACGCAATGCAGCGTGTTTCTGGGTACCAAACTTACAATCACTCCCCCCAAGTTATTTCGTGGTATTTCTGCCGCAGAGTCGCTTCGGTCTGCTGTTTCTCTGTCTCGGCAAGTTGGCTACAGTGGCGTATTTAGGGGGGGGGGGGGCACGGTGCGATAGCCCCCCTTGGCCGGACCACGAAAATATTTTACAGGCGACTTTATATGAAAAGGTGCGTTTTTTGCCATTTTCCAGCAAGAATTGCAAAATTCAACAATGTTTGGTCTTTTGCGTTTCCAAATTTCAGAAAAATGGGCGAATTTGCGGTTTCCATTGAACATTTAGAAACAAAAAGTGTTTCAGCTTCAGGGGGGCTTCACCCCCTGACCCCCCGACC
>Ga0209367_1007528_pt1 | contig 14997 bp, 9 predicted proteins | sample WorMetLIZISLAND2_FD_187412 | JGI IMG/M metagenome (GOLD analysis project Ga0209367, IMG submission 187412) | Marine gutless worms symbiont microbial communities from Max Planck institute for Marine Microbiology, Germany - Olavius geniculatus... ... | reverse complement strand
GGAAGGTACAGGGGAAGGGGATGAAAAAGGAAAAGGGGAAGACTGAAGAAAAATAGCATAAGAAAAGTTGGACGCACGGACGCACAGACGCACGCACGGACGAATGCACGCACGCACGCACGGACACTCAGGTGATTTTATACTCTGTCCAATGCTATGCATAGCATTGGACAGACAACAAAAAATTGCGCTTCTTGCAGTCTTTTGGCGACATTCCGTACTGCAAGGAAAGTTCAACTTCCCGCCAGTTTTGTTGACAGACAGATGTACCTCTACATTATGAAAGTTTTACTACGATAAACAACTCTTCGACAAAATGTAGGGTAATCAGATGCATACACATAACTTCGTTGTCATTATACCTTTACTTGCTTCAAAGTTTAAACCGGGTCCGGGTACCTGGGTAATTGCAACCCGTTTCCGAAAACGGGTAATGCTGCAAATCACTACTGACAACTATCCCACCAAAATATGACACGAGAGTTACTCACGCTTACTGCTGAACCACTGCGCAGAATCTTATACGTGAATGGCGCGCCAATGCCAATGAGAATATCTACGTCAAAGTTAAGCTCATTCTGAGACAACACATACTTATTAGACGATAATAAATAATTTGTCAGATACTAACCATGGCACACCATGAACAGCAGATGTTACCACGTTAACAGTTAATTTCAATAATGACTGTCAGCAAAAAATCAACGATAACTAAGTAACACAGAATAAACTAAGTAAACAATAATCACTAAATTAATAACAGAAACAGAAGTAATGAACTTCAGATGTTGATACGACAATGTCACTCATACAATAAAACCCATTAAACTACATCAAAAAAACAATAATGTGAGATAGACTAATATTTGCTTATGTGCAAGGATACTAAAAAGTGGGCCACCATAGCAGGCAGAAATCCCAGTGCGTGGATATCCACGGCGTGCCATAGCAACATCGGCGATGAAGTCTGCAACAACAGTTACTCAACATACAGAGCTGTTAGCATCGATGCTTACCATTTTGACAACAAGTCATAACAGTAAGCCATCACTCTTGATTTTCTAACTCAATTCCTTAAAACTTGAAATTGAAAAAAGAATCTAAATTATGTAAAAAAAATTATGCTAGAAAACAACCAGGAATAGTAATAACTGTCCGAAGTTTTAAAAACTGTCGACATCCAAAACCTGACAGCTGCCGTCCAGCTAGCATGCAAATTACAAGCTGTCTTCTCTATTGCACAGCTCAATCTAGACTCCAATCCAAATTTTAACAAAATTCAGATAGACTGAAAAAAATTTTACGCCGGCATCCAGATTAGCCAAATTATTGTGAAAAGTTAAAATATAGCTAACATTCGACTAAGAACCAATGTTTTTGGCTGATATCTGGATTTAAAAAATTATCACAGAACATTTAAAAACAAAGCATTGAAGCTAAAACTCGACTGTGGGCTGTTTTCAACCAAGTGTGTAATGACCATCACCAATAGCTGGTACTGAATGACCGTCAGTAATTCTGCTGAAAAGCATGCAGTAAACCGTGCAAAACAACTCACAGCTACTTTACTACAAAAGGTGATATTATTCAGCAGCACATTGACACGCAGTCAGTGTGATGCAGGCAATATCACCTTTTGTAATTTTTGCTGTTTTCGATGTGCAAGTCCTTAAATGTTGCCGTTAACAAGTGTATAAACTAATGTTTTGTACATTTATAGTGGCAATGACGTCATTAGGCTAGTAGCAGATTATGCATTGTCTGTGACATCACCAGTAGCAACGCTGGTAGTGTGCCAGTAACAGCAAATTACAGCTATACAATAAATGGGTGAAAATCTGAGTGAGTCCCCCAAACATCAAAAAATGTTTAACATTTTCCTGCACATTATACATCATTTAAAACAGCAAACTCTTGCGGTTCAGATGTATTTATGATTCACGATCAAGGAAGCAGTGGCAAGGAATAGTATGCATTCAAAGTTAGACACTAGCGGAAAAAATGTCATTTCGGTAGCGGTCGTGTTTTGTGGCTAATTCATAGGCGGATTTAGGGGACCAAAGAGGCCATACCCCCAAGATGCCAAAAGTCGCCTTTTTTTGCCTTGCATATGCAGTGCATTATAAATTTGTGCAGTAAAACTAATAACATTTATACTCAATATATGTATTTTAAAAGAGTTTTCATGCCCAAAAGGAGGTTTGATTCAGGGGCTACACCCCGATGACCAGCACCTCCACAAGAAGTGCACCTCTGCTCTTGGCTTCAATTTTTGGCCCTGGGGGGGCTAGAGAAGTTAAATATTATTATTCTGCTGCATTTGTAATATATTTATGATATCTTGCAAGCAGAAGTGTTCTGTGACACTTAGAATGCACCAAATTCGTTTTTCGCTGGGGCTTTGCCCCGAACCCCACTGGGGAAGGTCACAATGCTTCCCATATACTCTACCCTGTCGACTCGACGCCTGTAGCGTCTCACCTTGAGTTAAGGGGGAACTTGCTCCAAGGACTTAGAGGAATAGATGACCCTGAGTATCACATGCAACTAAATCTCCATGGCAGTCCTAGCATTTTTGGTCTATTTCTATACTGTTTTGGTTACAGAAAAAAAACGAAATTTAGCACCAAGAATCCATGAAAATACGCCATTTTGACCCTAAAATCTCAAAAAAATTTCACCCCAACCCCTTGGCACCTTGACTCGAATCGCGTGAAAGGGTCCTCCCACACTGACAACTGTTATCACAGAAAAAAGATTGCATATTGCAAGAAACAGAAACAAAATCATCTACAAATCTGGTACACCCTTCACAGAGCATTTCAGTTCAATCTAAACCTTCTGTCAGCGAATAACGATATGCGTGCATACCTCCAATGCTGTTACCCCAGGCGAGCAATGTCAAGCCAAGGACTGCATTGCTGATACTAAACACAACTCCAGCCGTCTGCAGCCACCAACACATAAAACTACATGCACATACATCATTATCTGGCTATGCCTGCAACCAAGGACAAAATCATGCCTTGGACATGTCCTTGGATTATGGCTAGAAGTCCTTGCTGGAAGGCGTTTGTTGTGTTTGGCAGTTCAGATCCTTAATTGCTGTGGTAGTGCCCTATCTGAGAGCATACAGCAAAGTTAAAATATATGCTATGGGACACCGAAAAAATCAAAATTGATGCTGTATAATTCTAGGATCTTTGTAGGTCTTCGAATTCTGACTGGCAGTCCTCAGAGATGTGTGGCATGTTTGGCTCATCGATCGTTCACACACACAAAATCCAACTCTCTTGATAACCTAAATGTTAATAACAAATGTCAATAAAAATCTTGCACATGATTAGCGAGAAATCAAAAATAAACACAGAAGAAAGTGACAACAGAACTAAATGTGCTGTTCTGACATCAATGACTCAGAGACCAAGATCACATAATTCTCAAGAGTGCAAAGGACAAGAATACAATTTTCAGTCTCAGGGCCAACCACAAAAACCAGGCTGCTAGGCTGTGTACATGTACAAGTGTCTGCCTGTCTGTGTGTTAACATGTGTTTCTCTCCATCGGTGTCCATCTGTTCGTATGTTTGTTTGTGTCTGTCATTCACCTGAAGCAGGTTCACGACTTCATTAGCGATCGCCTTTATCCACAGGCAAGCAGTGACAAATGCAACATATGCAAACACCTGCAGACACAGACAGATATAGAGACAAACAACTAAAAATACATAGCCAAACTGACAGAAACACATCCACTAAAAACATACACATATCTTGCTGGTAAAAGAAGTACTAGAAAAACTTCAAGATCCAAGATTCAAGATAAACTGGCTAAGGTTGCGTTCACACAGACACGAGTGCATGTAAGAGTACGTGTCCAGGTTTCCGTTTATGGCCCGTAGAAGCTTCACTCGTACGAGTGGAGCGTTCACAGTCACCTGTACATGTAGAAGCACATAACTAAATGTGTGTCGGCCATATTGAATAAAATCGAAAATAAATTGAATCGAAGAAATGCTTTGCCATTAAAACAACAATATTCCACTACAAAGTTAATATTTTTACAAACCGCACATCTCTCAACGATTAACAATTTTACGATGACATCAGTTCAAACAACAAATATGCACCACGGTTTTTATAAATTATATGAATGCTATTTACGAGTAGTTTACTTTCTACGAGTTGGATAAAAACACGACCTGCACAGAAACTACTCATACAAGTGAAATTCACAGGTAACCCGTACTCGTGTGTATGTGAACGGCCGCCATTGAAATACACGCAAACTCGTGTTTGCCGGAACTCGTATACGAACACTGTACAGTGCCGGACCCGTACTCGTGTTTATGTGAACGCAGCCTTAGTCTCATAACATCTACCGGAACTCAACAATATACACCATACAATCAAATACATGATGGCACAAAATTCTTATTACCACATACATCAAACACATGCTGTAGAAATAACGTAACATGACAGCACTTCACTTTGATGATCACAGCTAATCGTTTTCAAAACCACGACTGGGCAAATGTACAAGTAAATCACTTTATACACACCATTAAGCATAATAATGACCATTACTATATGGGTGACAAATGGGTAAGTGCTATACACTGACCCAATGGTAGATGGGTGGCTGGTGCCGACGTGATGTAAATGCAATGCAGACAGCAAGAATAAGTCCAACTTTGAGAAAAAAATAAAAGACACGATACTGAGAACTGCCAATGAACCTCAATGCCACTATACACAGACAAACGCATAGATGCATTGGGCCAGATATACAAATATACACAACAACAAACAAACAGTGTTGGGTAAGATTTGAAATCAATCGATTTGAAATTGTGATTTGAAATCATTTTTTTAAAATTGTGATTTTGATTTGAAATCATTTTAAATCACCGTCGGTTCGGTCCTCAATATTACACTGATCTCATTGCAATGTTAGGAAGGTAGCGTGCGAGGAGTAACAACACGAGCAATGAACAAGAGCCAAGGCCAAGTATTGGCGATGTTAACTTTGGTAAAGTGTATCAGGTTAAGCTAACTTACCAGCTCAGATATAACAGAATATTAATGTAGTCAACAAAATAAATAGAGTTAGCAAGCACTATAGTGTACTATATACCAATAATAGATTGCAAACTGAAAACAGCCATCACATTTACACAAAAATTTGTAGTTTTATATTCAGTGATTTAAATCGTGATTTTTATTGTTGATTTAAATCATGATTTAAATCAATGATTTAAATCACTTGATTCAAATCGCATCAACCCTGGATGCAGCAGCATTTGCGTAGCTCAGGATGGAACTCAAACCCCACAATGGTCTCATCTCGTCTCATTGCAAATCGCTCACTCGGCCCACGGAGTTCGCTGACATCACTCGACCTCGGCTCAAATATTACTGTCAGGGTGTTCATGCCACCGGCTCGACGCCGTTAGGCAGACAAACCTTCGCTCAGCTCTGTCAGAAAACCGAACCCAACCGAAAATAGCATTTTATGCGCAAAACCAAATGGAAACCGACCAACCACAGAAAACGTGAAACTGTAACAACATTAAATGGTTCATCACTTCTGTAGTCTGCAGCAGTCAAAGGACTGCCCAGTTGTGCTGGGATCATTGCTACTTCTCGTTGAACAAGGCTCAAAAAGCAGTAGGTTACTTTTAAGAGTAAACCACTATCACTAGTGTTGCGAATTTGCGAAAAGTGAAACATTTGATATAAGTTATAAAGGTTATCTGCGACAAATGAAGCATCAAATCTGACGGCTGTTTGGTTAGAAAATAAAAATGATTTTGATGATTTAAATTCATTTGGAAAACGATTTGATTTGAAATCATTTGCAAAATGATGATTTCGATTTTAAATCAATTTTCAAAGCATGATTTTGATTTTGATTCAAAATCATTTTAAAAATGATTTTACCCAACACTGCAGACAAACAACCACATAACTGAAACACAGCAGTACACTTTATGTCCAACTCTCAACCCTAAAGATATGCTCGTTTGTCGTTTAATGAGACTAGTGACAACACAGTGAAGAAATACCTGGGTGACTGATGGCAAATATGCAGAAGACTGGTGTGACGATACACTGGATAATACTGAGGTGCTTGTTCCAGTTGTTACGTGGCATGCTGTAGTCAACGACCGGCACAGTCAGTTTGAGGATAAATAGTGCAGGCGCCTATATACATAGTAGCAGCAATAACTGAACAATTACGATCTATCAAAGTATAAATGAGTGCTTAATGCACACGAATACACGGCAACAGTAATTAGACTGTAATTCTGTCAGCAAAAGTGGAAGTTTGTTTCTTGCTGAGGATGTTAAGAACATCATTATCTAAGGAAAAAAGTAAAGTCAACGTTTTGAAAGAAGTAAGGGTGCAGCACATGCTAATGAAAAAACTCATCAACGGAGCCGAACTGGTGACTAAGAAAGGCAGATTGAAGTAATTCAAGCATGCTGAATGTTTCTACAATATACACTGTGTTTCAAAAAAACATTCAAAATTGTTTTTGTCATAACTATGTCAAATTTTTACTGATTTTGATAATTTTTCGCACAAAGATAGCCAAGATAACAGAATTATGTAATATACAATCATTTTTCGTTTCACCTAATTTATGTCAATGCACTACCACGTGAAACACAAATGCTCCAATTTTGCATAATGCTGAGCTGTTGTCTCCAGTAAACATTGTAGTGACTTAATTAAGCATACAATAAGTGAAATGCACATCATTCGGCAGAATTGCAAGTTCGTATAACAAGTCACTTGCAAATTATCAGAGTTTATGCCCAAAGTGTGCCCAGCATACACTGACACAATGGCTTAGATGCAACGCCACTGGCGGATAGCAGAATCAAAAGCTGACTGATCAAAATGCATTCACTCATTGATTAGACATGTTTTAAGCTCATCAGTCAGCTATTTTGTTGTCTGCTATTTTCACCTTAAAATATTTAATACCACAAAATTAATAAATCACGTGGCACCCTCTGTCAAACTGATGATGCAAAAGTGAGCAATCGGATACAAATAATCACGGCAAAATGTAACAATGTGGCGCATCTGTGTTTTACATGGTAATGCGTTGACATAAATTAAGTGAGGTGAAAAATAAGTCTACCTTACATAATTCTATCATCTTGGCCATCATCTTTGTGCCAAAAATTATCAAAGTTGGTAAAAATTTAACAAAATTATCAAAAAAAAAACAATTTTGACTGTTTTTTTCAACACGTTGTATACTGCATAAAATGTGTGTAACTGTTAATGAAAACTGTGAAAACTAGATGAAGAGAACTCTGAAAAAGATCTGGTAGAATTATGTCACACAGGATATGGATTGTTTCTGTCTGTCCTGTAACGATGCTCAAAAGTTAGGATCTGCGGAGACTTGCAAGTCCAGAGGAAAACTAACAGCTGTTGAATATTGGGTATTATAACAGTTTAAAGTTCAGCAGCAAATTATGACTGATTCACCTTGAATACAGCATAGAGTCGTGAGAGCAAATTTGCTCTTTTCCACTGCTCCATGTCAACTGGGGACACGGCGATGGCAAACTCAAGCCAGGCACTTCTATGCATATCGGTGACATCACGATGAATCAGCCGCTGTATTTCACCTGCAATGCATCCAAAAATCAATCAGTCAACAAAACAATAGTGATGTACACTGTGTCCGGAAAAAAGTAACCTACTAGACATTGTACAAGAGACATGTCAAATCTGAACGAATCTGAATAAAATTTTGGACACTTAATTCCCAATAAATTCTTAAACGACCACCAAATTTTGTTGAAAAATATTATTTCATAGCAGAGTTATCAATATTGTTGAACATTGATAGCAAAATATCTCTGTTAACAATATGGCGTTATATAAGTAAAGCTCTCTGTTACTGTACATTTGCATAACTCCAACAAACAACACCTGATTTTCACAAAACTATATGCCAACAATGCATCATTTATTGCCAGTCAGAATACCAAATTGTAGTTAAATCTGCCAAAGCAAATGATAGTTACGACAACGTTTGTGAGGATACCCCATAACACTTCAGTTTCAGGCTTTTTTGTGGATGACGTCAGACACAAAAACCTGATACTGAAGTGTTTTTGGGTGACCTCACAAAAGCCGCTGTAACTACTGTTTGCTTTGACAGGTTAACATGAAATTTGGCATTTTGATTGCCAATGAACAATGCATTGTTGATGTAAAATTTGGCTAAAAACAGATGCTGTTTATAGGAGTTACGCAGATGTACATTAACAAAGGGGTTTATTTATGTAATGCCATATTGGTAACAAAGATATTTTGTTATTAATATTCAACAATTGATAACTCCGCTAAGAAATAATATTTTCGAACGAAATTTGGTGACCACTTCAGAAATTTATTGGGAATTAAGCGTACAAAATTTTATTCAGATTCGTTCATATTTGCCACTTCTATTGTACGATGTCTAGGAGGTTACTTTTTTCCAGACACAGTGTATTAACCACCGAATTTCACCTATGAATGATGACATGACAAACATCGACATAATTTAACTAATTTCCTGACAACATGTCGACACTTGAATACGCTACCAGTCAATCGGTTGGTCATTAACATTGCTGCACTGGAAAATGTAATAGTATTAATCATCTACTTTCTGATCATCACAACTACACAATTTTTCATATACAATAAGTCAACAAGCCAAAAGTACAAAATACCACAAAGACTATTATTCAAGTCACGTGTTGTAAATGCAGTAATTAATGGTTCATGCGCTCTATGCAAGCATGTGCATGTGCGACTGACCTGTCTGAATAACATATTCTGTGTGTTCAATATCAATTGGACTAAAATGTGCCACTGCATGCTCCGTCAGTAGTGGCTCCGAGACGGAACTTGTGTCAGAGCCAGCATCTGAAAACCACCAGACCCAGCATATAAGCAATCACCCATGTCAACTCAGCCTTCCATCTCTACGAGGTACCAACCTGTCTGGCTTAAAATAAGGTGGGGCACATTCACCTGTGTTGAGTGGCAGTAACATTGTGTGATCCCACATGGTAGGTGACACTCCACAGCTCTGAGACAGGTTTCCACATGTACACCCTTTTTAACGTTTTCTGCCGCACCAAACTGTGTTCAACTCTTATAGCGGGTAACATAATTTAACTATGTGCGCTCATTAACAGTATCACCCCAAGATCAGCTACAGGCACTTTTAGTCTTGAACATAGATAAGATAAACCATAGAGAATGGACTCAGCAAAAACTCTGAAGCCCAAAAAATGCCATGCCCACTCCAAATATGCATGATGAATATTTAATATACCTCGACTTTTACGCATCCTTAATTTGGTTTGCGCAACAAAAAGTCCTAAAGTTACAGTTACATGATCCAAAAGTTCATGATATGCTATTTAAAAAATAAAATAGCAAAAACAAACTGGTTTGCTAGCAAACGATAATGACATTCATGATGTCATTGCCAAGTCCTATCTATAGCTTGCTGGATCATATAGGTCGATGGATCATACCACCTGAAATATGCATGACGAACGTTTAACGAAACAGGCTTCAACTCGCATTAAATGAATGGCGAGTAAACAATCTACTTATTTATTTTTTGTCTGTGGTTTTGACTGAGACCAAAACTGTGACGCCAAAATCAAAGCAAAAAAAACAAAACAAAACAAAAACTCATCCACAATTTCTGATCTCAAGACTGTAATCCTGGATTTTCCATACCATAGTAAATCATACAACAGAAAGTAAATCAACAATGCAGACTGACCATTGTCTGTAACGGTGGTGTTAACCGAGCCATGCTGAACCTGTGAGGCTGCTAGAGCTTGCTGTTTCTGATACTGGTAGACAACGCGTCCAACCACAACCACCACGACGTAGACGCCGTACAGTGCCAAGTAGACTACCACAGCACCCACATTCAACAGTAGTACACTGTGTTCAGAAAAAAACACACCCTTGCAGTTTCTTTCATATATCCATAGAAAATGTTTAGATTTTCACAAAATTTTCAGGAAATGTTCAAAAGGAAACTAGTATTCCATCAGTGTAAAAGTTAGATATTCTTTGCTTTTGATGATGTCATGCTGACGTCATATTTTCGTGTTTGTAAGTTATGGGTTTTACCATTGAAGCCAGACATTGACAAGTGTTTGTTAGTCAGCAAGAGTTATGGAACTGCAAATTTGTGCAACATGTTTCTGGACAATGGACAGAGAATTAAATATTGATGAAATGAAACTTTTAAATAAAAAAATGACATATCCGGCAGTATCAAGCTGTTCGACCGAGAGTGGCACAGTGCCTGTACAACTGACATCAACAAAGTTGAGGATCTCGCACTTGGTCAAGAAGATAAACCATTGAAACAGTTCATAATGAAAAACTGCATGATGGATTAGCATATTTTTGAGTTCAGTCATCACAACAATCAATTTATGTGTTTTAACATGTCATCAAATGTCTCCATTCAACGTAAAACCCATAATTTACAAACACAGCAATATGATGTCAGCATGACATCACGTCGCCAGTAGCAAGGAATATCTAACTTTTATGCCGATGGAATACTAGTTTCCTCCTAAATATTCCCTGAAAATTTTGTAAAAATCTAAACATTTTCCATGGAGATATAACAGAAAATGTAAGAGTGTGTTTTTTTCTGAACACAGTGTAAATGCAGTAGCAACAGCAGCAGCAGCAACAACAGCAGTATTAGATGCTGCACCAAAGTAATAATGGATTTACCACAACACACACACAGGCGATATGATATAGGCCTAATATAAGCCGATATAAAAATTCACACATAAAAAACTGCAGCCACATATGCAGTAACAGCCAGGGAAATGGCTAGTGGAAGATTAGTCTTTTTGCCATATTACTCAACGTACACAGTGACTCAAGAAATGACACCTGATGCTCACGTCATCTGGCGTCAACCATTTACAACTTTTATGCATTATTTTACAGGCACAAAAAATAGCATGGAAATTATGCAAAGCTGTAGTTAATGCCACAATCTGTAAATTATGGCCAAGATTGTCATGCTATGACCATCATTAGTCTAGCGCTGGCATACCACAAGACTCTATGAGAGTGATCTTTTGCTTCCAGCAGATGTAGAACGTGAAGAAAATGGCGGCGATGAAAAAGGTCAAGTCTCGAAGAAATGGTCTTTCCATGAGATGAAACGAACCACACAGACTGACAGCACCGACAACAATGGTTGTCAGGAATACACCAGCACCTAAGGACAATGATACACAAACTTACAGTACACTGGCACCCAAGGACAATGACACACAAGCTGAAAAACACATCGGCACCTGGAACAATGATACACAAACTGAAAACCCACTGGCACATAATGACAATGACACACAAACACAGTGATAGTTGTCAGAAACATACCGGCACCTGACGATAAAAATACACATCACTCAACCTTGATATAATACAAACACACAAATTTACATACCCAGATTTTATAACAATTTTCCATGCTAGTTCAAGTTAATCTTAAAAGCACAAAAATGTCAAAAACAAAATGCTTAAAGACTGCTCAAATGTAACGATAGCAATATGATATGCCAACTATAAGAACCAATCCTTAAAAAGTAAAACTGCTACAACTGTCTGTTTACATATTTTGTGTGTGTCCAAGTTAGTATTTATTTTATTTTATTTTGTTTTTTAGTTTTTTCTGCACTTAGCATATGATCTAGTAACAACCAGACAGACACACAGCAATGGCGAAAAGCTAACAGTACACAGCAAAGTGAGTGGGTAGTTTCTCAAGCATATAATCACAAAACAGACCATTCAGTGCCATAAAAGGTTTTAAAAGAGGATTTAATTTGCATTCTGAAAAACCACTAAAAGCCAATATAAAAACAATGTTACAAACGACTTATAAAAGTGAATATATTTAATAAGAAAACAATGCTGTACCTAGCAGAGCTCCCATGAGCAAGCCAACGTCGTTGTTTTTCATGCTCTGTACGGCTGACAGTGCAGAGAAGACATCTGGTGCGCCATTGCCAAATGCCAGCAGTGTCACACCGTTAACTACTTCATGTTAAGAACATTACAGACACCGTCACAGCTCTCAGCAATTTACACAGACAGAGCGGCCCAACTAAAAGTAAATCTCCATTTTTGTCATAGCTGCATCAAATATTGAACTATCTTGACAATTTTTTTACAAATGTAATCTGTAGCAAATTTACAATTAAATATTCACTAAAGATGCCACGACACCCAAACACATACTTACTTCTTAGTTACCTCAAGCACTTGCTTATCTGACAAAAGCTGTTGCTCTTGCTGCAAATGATAAAGGATATAGCAATGTTGTCGGACATGCGTAATGTCTTGGCAATAATGCACAGAGATGGACAGAAACTGTACAGACACACAGACACAATGCACAGACACAGTCAACATTGTGCAGCCATTTGCAAAATACTTCGAATATAGTTTGCAAACTAAGATAATGATAAAATGTAATTAAGGTAGAGTGTGAGGGTTTCCAGACTTCAGTTTCCAAAAAGCTATCACAAAATAAGAATAATTTAATCTGCTAATCAGCAGTGATGCAATTCTTCCAGCATATTTTTCATGCTGTGAACATGTATATAACAGTTAAATGGATTACTAGAGAATTGAGCACCTGCAAACTGCAGCAGAATAAGCAACATCTCAGTGACTTGCAAGATGAAAATGTGCAACGAAACAAATGTTTCTGTTGAAATGAAGCAATCTGAACTAATTTCTAAAAAATGCAATTACAAATTACAGAAAAAGATAGAGAAAATTCACGTACACTGTACAATTTCATTATTTAATTATTATAATTAATAGAACATTTATCATAGCAGACAAGGCCTAAAAGTAATCTCTAATGCGCTCAGTGCACTGTGTCCATGGATAAAACAGGAGATGACGATGAACGCTAAAAAGTCCAATATAAGCATCACGATTGTTTTAGTTCATTAATATGCAGGAAGACTGTTCGGTGCAGATGGGTCCAGCGCAAGAGGATGCACTCTTCTGCCACCAGTACTATAGCGTCACCGACGAACCGGCCGTCATTACAGGCAGGTTAAAAATAACCTTCCTCGGATACCCTGGATGGCATTACGCCATATTGCTGATTTGCCGACAGCTTGTCACTGGGTCATCAGCACTGAACGTCAACAGCCTCGATAGGCTGAAATATGGCTGGCAGGTCAAAGTTCAATCTGGCCACTTGCATCGATACATCTTCGAAAGTGTTTTAATTCACCGCAGAACACGACTAATCAAAGTCGAAAAGTACAACAAGTAATCATATGCAATCCCTGAACTGTTATGCACATGATCGTCGCAACAGTAGTAACTTTTTATGAACAAAACTGTAAAAAAAATAGCAAATTTAAACAGACAACAGCACATGTATGTCTCACACACAAAGCGCACACACCACAATGAACGACAAGTACATTCTACGACGTTACTTACAAACTGTCAGCAGTGATAGCAAGTGCAATGAAAAGAAACAACCACCAGATAATCTGCTCAGACCACATAAACAACATCAAAACTACACCACACTAGCAGCATATACGACTTATAAAAGTTTACATATTTAATAAAAAACAATGCTGTACCTAGCAGAGCTTCCATATGTTCGGTTTTAACTTTGGTTTCAGTGGAAGTGTCTGGTTTAAAACCCTACTTAAAACCGGATTTAATCGTCACTTTAAATTTTGCATTAATTAGGTTTTAAACCGAGTTTTGGTCTAAAACTACAGTTTAAAACTTTTGTCTATGTGGGAATTTAAAGTCACCCAGTGTATTTATGTTTGGTATTCAGTCTAGGCTTTTGAAATGAATTGGGGGAAAGGTTTGTACCTTAATGTTGTTTGCGTGTAGTTAATTTTTGTAACAAATGTTTAATTGTAGAGTTATTTTCACACTAATTTTTTTACGTTTTTGAATAAAAAACATCGGAGAAATAAAAACAACGTTAAAATGCATTTACTATAAAAAAATTTTTTTTAAACGCTCGAAAAATATTAAAAGATCTATGTTTCTACGATCCTGTTTGTTCAACTTTAGGCCTTATTCATAATTAAAAACAAGCAATCATAGATGAGAATAGCTTAGTTTACAATGTACCTGGTAATTTCACACCAAAAATGCTTAATGCTGTTATTTTTAACCAGCAATTCTGTTATAATGCAATAATGTGATCAGCTGCACAATTGCGAAATGGCTTATTTAGTTCTGCAAGAAGTGCACAAGTTAACTTTTTTTCGAAACGTCGATTTCTGGCTGCTAGCCCAATAAGTCACATGCATTCCAGCAAAACCGATTTTTACGCGCGAAAGCAGCTATGCTTTCAGCGTCTTAGCCATCGCAATTCTGTCTGTCCGTCTGTCCATCCATCTGTCTGTCACACGGGTGGATCAGGCAGAAATGGTCCAAGCTAGGATCTCCAAATTTTCACCATCGGCTGCCTGGAAGACTCTAGTTTCAGGAACCGTAAAGCTTTTTCGTAAATTCGAAAAGGGTCACCCCGAACGAGGTCCCTAAATGAGAGGGGGGTGGTCAAAATTTGCGATTTTTGGCCAATAACTCGCTGTATCTCAGTAACGGTGCGAGATAAGGCCTAGGTTACTATAAATCCCTAATATGAAATCGTATACTGGCTTTCGATTGGCGCTGAATTCAGTGACCCTGGATGACCTTGAACGCCAAAATAGGGGTTTTTACAGATTTTTTTCGCGATATGAGGCTGCGCAAGTCTTTATCATTCACAAGGAGGCGCCACCGTCGCCAACGCCACATGCGCCTATGGCCGATGTGTATTATGGTCCCGATGGGCCGAGTCCAAGTGATATGCGATTTTCGAAACTATAACTACTGAACTGGAAATACTGTAGGCTTTCG
>Ga0209367_1007527_pt1 | contig 14997 bp, 12 predicted proteins | sample WorMetLIZISLAND2_FD_187412 | JGI IMG/M metagenome (GOLD analysis project Ga0209367, IMG submission 187412) | Marine gutless worms symbiont microbial communities from Max Planck institute for Marine Microbiology, Germany - Olavius geniculatus... ... | reverse complement strand
CAGCATTTCTGCAAGTAATGCGACATCGTCTGCAAAGTCAAGGTCGGTGAAAATCTCGTGCTCCAAGGTAACACCGGTCATTCCCCGATGCACTGTACGCTCCATCACGTAATCCATAGGTCCCAAAAAGAGGTCTGGAACAATACGACAACCCTGCCTGACGCCACTGTCAACTGCAAAGCAATCGGACATCACTTCATCGACATTGACACAGCTACAATATACTTACCGCGTCATTATGCAGGCAGAGATACAATGTACTTTAACCTTGGCGGCAGCTTGACAGTAACGTAAAATATACGTTTACAGTATTTGGCCCTTATACTTGCTATAAACGAACGACGTACATACCATGCTTTCGTGCATACATTATTAACGTATGACAAGTTTTATGTGATTAATAATTAATTTATAGAATTTATCGAACAGTTGCATAAAGTACCAGCTGGTTTTAACGTTGGCCCCAAATACTTTGTATACTAATGTCGTGTGGAATCAAGTAATAAATGCAGCAACAGTTGCTGCTATAGCCACTGCAATTGTAACTGCAACGGCAACAACAATTGCAGCAACTGCTGCCACTGTTTCTGCAACTGTTGCAGAAACAGTTGCTGCAACTGTTTAAGAAACTGTTGCGACAACAGCTGTTGCAAGAATAAATGTAGCAAATGCAAATAACTACACATTGAGTCGATAAGCAAAATATCAAACTTTTGTCCGCATCTTTTGCAAATATTGATGAAATGTTTTCTAAAAAACCTCACTTTTACAACCTCAGAACGTTAGAATGCAACGATCACTTTTTTAGGCATAGCAACAGTTGCTGCGACAATTGCAGCAACTTTTGCAACAGCTGAAAATACAAGAACAGATGATGCAACAGTTACAGCAAATTTGGCAACAACATCTCCTGCAATAATTGCAATAACTACTGCAATGAAGACTGTCACCCACTGCTGCAACATGTTTGCAACAACTGGTGCAACATTCGCTGCAACAGTTTCAACAACTCTTGCAACAATTTTTAACCCAACAGCAGCTGCTACAACAAATCGAGCAAATGTGGCAACAACATTTGCTGCAATAAGTACACAAACTGCTGCAACAAGGACAATCACTCTTTGCTGCAACATTTTTGCAACAATTGCTGCAACAGTTGCAGACACGTTTGCAACAATTGTTTATACAACAACAGTTGCAGCAAATCTGACATCAACGCCTAATGCAATGATTACAGTAAATGCGGCAACAAAAACTGTTATCCGCTGCTTTAACACTCTTGCAACAATTGCCAGAATAACTGTTGCAACATTGTTGCAACAACTACAGCAGCAGTTGCATCTACAATTGTTACAATAGATGTTGCATATGAAATTAAATATAACAAGTAAATAACAAACTAGAACAAAATTTACATGCACAGATGTGTTAAAATAAACAAAAATGATTGGGGTCAACAGTGGCCTTAGTGGTATCGGACGGGTGTAAAAAAATTGCGATAGTAGGACGGTTAAACAAGACTAAGACATTCGGGCCCTTAAGGGAGGGGGAGAGAAAAAAGAGTAAAACACCCCGGGTTTTTAAGTTGGAAGAGAGGTAAATTACCCCAAGCTTTTAAGGTGGAGAGAAGTGAAAGGTAAGACACTTCGGGCCCTTAAAGGAAAAAGGAAAGAAAGAAGAAAGGAATGGGTGCGTTAAGACACCTTAGACCATTAAGAGAGAGAGAGAAAAGAAAGGGGGGTCAGACACCCCCGGGCTTTTAAGGGAAAGAGCAAAGAGAGGTAACCTTGATCTTGACCTAGATATGTCAAAAAATGTACTTGACGGCGTTTGACCTTTGACCTTAACCTTGACCTTGACTTTGACCTAAATATGACAAAATATACTTTATGGTTTGTGACAATGACTTTGGTTTAAATATGTCAAAATGTACTTGATGACCTTTGTCCTTGACTGTAACCCATAAATTTTATTTTAAAGTCCACTTTTATGCTTAAAACCGAAAGTTGTATAATCGGAGATTCCATCTTTTTTTACTAACATTTACCCGCATTTTCGTTCAACAAAGGACCACCTGTCTTCCTTGTTCGAAGACGAAGTAAAGATACTCGCGGCAAAAACTGGCCTAAAAAACAACGAAAAAGTTGGTGTTTAATCGTACACTTTAGCGAAAACACACACATTTTTTGCATCGTAAACTTTTCGTACTTTGTAAATATTTTTTTATGTTTTCGTATAAAATCAGGCAAATAGCTACGGCTTAACCAGTAAATTTAAAGATGTTTGGACTTGGTCAAAACACTTGCAGACACACGAAGACATTTTACCCCTGGCTGTTGCACTCGTTGTTATGATGTTTTCGGTATTATAAATGAAATAGTTTTAATACTTTATGTCTAAATTTCAAGAAAGAACGAAGTCAGATAAGGTCAGTTACTGTCACCATCAAGAAAATTTGTTTTTGTGTTGACTGCTTTGCAACAAAGGCAGCTTTGTTTGTTTGCAAGATTTCGGTTGCTTTGTTTTCGTTCGCTTCGGGACGAAGCGGTAGTATGGTAGAAAAAAATGTAGTGTATTTCGTATTATAATGTACCTTCGCATTTTCCGTAAAATAAAATTAAACTTGGGTCCTAATTTCTAACTCTGTTTTTCCAAAATTATTTCGTATTCAGACTTTAAAATTAAATATTTCAAATTTATATCTTTCGTTAAAAATGTCAACAAGCGTCGCCTTATATAGTGATGAGTCATTGTCTGACGCAGTGCCACATTTAGGCTCCTTTTAAAGCTTCCCAAGAATACGTTATGTAATGCCTGCTAAAGCTTTTTCGGACAGTGGTGAAAACCCCGTGCTGACATCGCAATAGTCACGTAGAAAGCGTCCCAGGCCCTTTGGCCAGCCTACGGCAGCACAAAAAGCGAAAGCAGTGATGCAATGTCAGTCATTTTGCACGAGCGCTCAAATAAAGCGTATCGGTTGAGGTTGCTGAGCTTTGCCTTAACGATAAAGAAAGAAAGCCACAACGAAGCAGTCTTCGGTTAAACGGACGAGCCGAAAACCGCAAACCGGTTTGGCATTGTAGCTTAGGTAAGTGGACGACTTATTGAAAGCACTGACCGACGACCATTATACTTAGTATACGGCGATGACGAAGCAAACCGTAGTACAGCTTTGCTTATAACTGAACACCGTAGACTCAGTGCTGTTTTCGGAATCTACTGTCTGGCGTTGTGCTGACTGTATTTGTGCTCGTTTTCGGTTATCCTACAACGTGCTTTCGTAGGCAACCTTTTTTCCAACACAGACTCATCACCAACACAGAAAACTGCCTATCTTCCGGGGCCGAAGGTACCCATGTAGCTGAGATCTTGCAATCACCTAGGACGGAAGGCAAAGCGAAAACCTTCGTTAATTACAAGACTATAACCCATTTTGTCTCAAATTTCGTTAATATAACAACCAGTAAAAGTCCAAGGTAATTTATGTAACAACATGACAGGGTGTGCCAAAATATGACAAAACTTGTTTTTGTCAGCACTTCGTCAAATCTCCACCGAATTGAATAATTTTAGCACACGGATAGACAAAACAACAATAATATTTAAGGTACATTTACTGTCTACCTTACCTTGTTTATATCAACGCACTACTGTGTAAAATGCAGATGCTTCAAATTTTTGCATAATGCTCATTTGTTGTCTCCGTAAAAGTTCTTATAACTTGTCAAGCACACAACAAAGCAAAATCACTTAGGCGTTACTTAGGGGGTGTGGAAAAGTCTTACGAACCACCAAAAATTTCCGATTTTGGTTTTTTTTTGTAAATCGTGTTTTTGAAACAGTGTTACTGCTGCAGAAACAATACGTGATGCAGACCCAGCTACACCAAAGGCGGTATGCATAAAAACGTCGTAGATTAGTACGGACGTAAGGCCTACGTCGCGACTAACTTTTTCTAAACTAGCAACTTACGTCCTACGGCATGCAAAACGATGTCGTAGCCAGCAACTAGCTAGTCACAACGTAGTTGACGTCGGGTAGTTTGATTCTGGAATTTCCTGGCATAAACGTGTTCAGCCTCGCTCAGCGTGCAGCTAAAAATAAACACAGGCAAACTTGTCGTCTGTGCAATTTCGGGTGTGTTTGGGCCTAATTACCGCTCCATGGCCTAAGTAAGAATGTGCGATGCAAATAAACGAAATGTATCGAACGCTAAATGTTTTTATTAAGCAACTTTAAATACTGCAAAAAGTTTCAATAGTGTAGGCTAGTTGACTTACCAGAAGTTTTTTACGACGCATGACGTGATTGCAGTTTTTTTCTTAGCGACGTTAATTTACATTGACAAAGACGGACTAAATATTTACGACAGGTCGCTGGAGCGACTACAGTTAGTTCGGACGTAGGCGCCGTAATGCATACCGACTTAACACTACGTCCGACGTAAATTGATTTTAGTTTGGAAGTAAAGTTACGACGTTGTTATGCATACCGCCCCAGGAATCGCCAAGAGCCCAAAAATTTACTGAAATTACGCCGATAACAGTGTCATTGACGATCAACTAATCGAAATGCACAGCACTCACTTGTAGATAAAATTTGATTTAAGATCATCAATTACTTATTTTGTTGTTTGCCGTTTTTAGTGTAAAATGTTTACTACCATAGAATTATTAAATCCAATAATGTTTTTTATGGAATTAATAATGCACATGTGAGCAATGTGATACTGATAATCACCGCGTAATGTAACAATTTAGAGCATCTTCGTTTTACACGGTAGTGCGTTTACATAGATTAAGTGAAATAAGCAGTACATGTACCTTACATGTTTCTATTATCTTGGCTACATGCGTGCCAAAAATGACCAAATTTGGTGGAGATTTGATGAAGTTCTGACAAAAAAAAGTTGAGTCATTTTTGGTACACCCTGTAAATTAAACGGCTTTGAAAACCATATTTTACTATTAAATTTTACGACTTTTTTACGCAGTCAGAGTTATAACCGTTTAAAAAATTGTTTAATTTTTCCCATTGGCGCCGTCGTATTTTATGAAATATTTTAAACAAATACTTTAAATATTAAATTACAATTTTTATTATACAAAAAACACATTCTTGCGTGAGACCGCGTCATTCGAACCATTGCGTGCAAAAATTTTTCTAGGGGTCTCACCTATAGGTGAGTTTCTAAAAAAAAGTAATATAGGTTTTTTAAAAAATGCATGGATTTCACCAATTTGCGGAAAAGCTCCCTCGTACTGATTTGCATAACATTTTGCAAGACGGGTTTCCTCGTCGAAATAATCAATCATGCCCAGGGTTGTTAGCAATACTGGCAAAAAGTTTTGCAATAGCAATAGCAATAATCGGTGGGAAAAGTATTGCAATACCGATTGCAATACTTTTTTTTAAAGTCAATATTGTGTTGTGAAGGGAAAATGAGAAGCGGCTGGCTAACCCGTATAACCACGACGACGTCGTCGTCGCTGCAGTGAGAGTTGTCATTGGTTGATCGTAGTGATTGGCAACGGCGGCGACTGAAAATTCGCTTCTCCTTTTAGGGTATAAATTAGGGTGCTTACTAGGTACGGTGGTGCGGTACGGTATTGTATGGTATGTGTGATAATACGGATATGATATTAAAACAGTCGAAATTTTTACACTGTCTTATGTTGGGTCGATCCCGAGTTCAGAATAACAACCAATTAAACAGTAATTAAGCTAGTTAATTAGAAAAACACAGCACATGGTGGAGAATGCGAATTAATTAATTAATTAGTTAAACACTTTTTGAACTTTCATTAAGGTCATTTTGGGAAACCAAAATTGGTGTAGCATTATATCCGTTAGCGATTCGAGCAACGGAACGTCTAAACAGTATCGGAAAATAGCGGAAGACAGCGGCATCAACAGCAGCATTAGAGGTAAGATAATTGTGTAGATTAGGTATAATGTGTTAATTATAATATTAGTAGTAAGTATATAAGTAAAGATATTTCTTGAGGGAAGTTAAATACAGATGAAAAACAAGCACAAAAAAACTTCTTGGCCAGCTAATACAACCGAAGTAGTAAAGTCTAAAAGAACTAATAGGTCAACAAAACCAGAAGTAGTTTACTATAGGGGCCCAGTCGAAACGGATAGGGTAATAACGGATCAGGTTAGAAGCCCTATACTTACACGACATACTAGACACGAAACTAGATCGGCCTCGACAGGACCTTCGGACGGTAGGAATCCAGCAACTCCCGCGGCTACGCCGCAAGTTGCCGGTCCGTCACAGGCTCCGACGGCACAACTATATTCCCCAGCACAGGCCCAACAATTAGTAGTACAAGCCGCTGTAAATTCCGACGACGAAGAGGAAGACGAAGCATTTACGGACACGGAAGACATGACGGAAGACAAGACAACTGGCCCGGGTACTTTTACCGGAACGATGGGCGAAGACGGAGACCGATGGCTAAAGCATTTTGAGCATTACTGTGCGTATAAGGGATATCCAGAAGGAAAACAGTTGGCACTGTGTAAAGTGCTGTTAACGGGAAGCGCAGACACTTGGCTGGACACGTCAGACGAAATAAATTCGATGGCGAGCTTTAAAGCCAAATTCAACAAACGTTACAAGACGCCGGAAATCATTAAGTATAGGTCGGCGAAAGAGATTTTCTCACGCCGACAAAGGGAAGACGAATGCGCAAACGATTATATATCGTACATGCGAAAATTGGCCACAAACATAGGCATCACAGACAACAAAGTCATACAATACGCGACACTAAACGGGCTCATACCACACTTTGCGGCTTATGTAACGCAACAAAAGCCGGAGACGCTGGAAGCAGTCTTGGAAGCAGCCTGTATTGCGGAAGTTACAATGCCAGCGGGACCTTCGGTCGGCCCTTCATTATCGGACCAGTTGGCCGATGTGCAGGCCGAAGTCCGCAGGTTGGCGATAAAATGGGATAAAATGACTTTGAAGGCCGGACACGGTCATCGTCCCCGTCACCGCCGGTGCGGCGAGTGACGTTTTCACAACCGCAGACTACGCGTCAACCGCAGCTTGGCACATTCTACCAAACATTCAACAATCGCGGGATGAGAGGACAAAATAACGGTAACGGACTGAGACAACCGTTTAACCCGCGACTGAGGGGAAATTTTTTCCCACAACAAGGAGCAACACAGGCAGGACAGTGTCCAAAATGTGGCCGACAAAATTATGCACACCCGAATTATTGCCCAGCGATGAATAAAATGTACAACTATTGCCTCAAAAGAGACCATTTTTTAAAAGTCTGCCGTGCAGCAGTAAGAAGCCGCACACAGACACACTTTAACTGACGGTTACGGTCTCCTATCGCCGACTACGGAGGCCAAAAAATTTTACGACGAATAGTAAACAATAAAAAAACAAAATTCTTGCAAGGCAATAGTAAGGGAGCCAATATTAAATAATAATTACGTTTTAGTTAAAGTAGGACGTAGATTAATTAAAAGATTGATCGATACGGGATCGGTAACGATTATCGTTAATGAGAAAATAGCTAGACAACTAGGGTTGAAATTTGGACCCACAGACAGAACTGTAGCCCTATATTCAGCAAATGGTTTACGAATGCCAGTACTAGCAAATGTTGACAAGTTCCAAATTAATAAGGACATTCCAGAAAAACAAAAATACAAACTATTAACTCTGTTACGACGATATAAGGATGTTTTTGCTAGGTCGCTAGAAGAGATTAAACAGTACCCTCATTATGAACTTTATTTAGATCTGTTGTCAGATAGACAAGTTTTCCGCCGTCAATTTCGTTTGCATCCAGATAATGCTACGAAGAAACAGAGACAAATAGATAAAATGTACCAGGCAGGGGTCATCGAGAACGCGCCAACAGCGGATTATAACAGCCCTATCTTCCTCGTTGCCAAAAAATGCCTCAAAACGTTTAGTTATTGATCTGCGTGGCATAAATCAATTAGTAGCACCAAGATTGGTTCAATTACATAAAATTAATAAATTAATTGACTTCGTAACTTTATCAAAATGTAAATATTTCTTGGTCGTTGTCCTCAAATCTGGGTATTTCCAGATTAAATTACAAAAAAAATCACGTCCATTGACAGCTTTTATAGCCCCTAATGGCTTGCGGTATTGTTACAAAGTCTGTCCGTTTGGTTTGAATATTAGTCCTAGTGCCATGTTAACGGTTTTGTGACGTTTGTCTATGTGGTTTGATCGCAGACCTAAGCTAAACTTATTTTAAAGCTAACTTAGGCCTCATGCTAAAAAAACAGACACAAAAGTTAATATTAAAATAACAATGTAATTATAAACAGCTAAAATGTACAGGCGTGCAAAATACTGCATTAGTGCAAAAAAACGATTAGCAACATAAGCATGAATATACAAATAGTCCGTTCAAAAATCAGCAGTTTCCACTGCAAATTAATATCTTTGATAAGCACAGACTGTTCACTGTTTAGTTACAATCTCCAAAAACTGGTGACGACAATCTATCACATAGCAATCAAATCAAGAACGAACAATTACACATAACTCCAAATACAATCATCATACGTAAAGCAATACAAAAATATGCACATGCTGAAGCCACATAAACTAAAAGCTTAAATTCAAACTATATCAAGTTTCGAGCTCACAAAAAATAAGACAGGAATCTCCTTTCTTATATACACTGCTATGGGGTTATAGTCTAGCTATGCTAGTATAGACCCTATTTCTCTTGTTCCTTTAGAGATCCACACAGGACTTCCAAAATCTAATCAAATATACATCTAGGGGTTACACAAACACCCTGATGTAACTACGACAGCGAAATCACAGATTATATACCTGGGCATTTTCTCATGCCACACAAACATGACCATCTAGGTCCATATCATAATCACAACTGACTCGAACTGCTTATTTTACGCGCCGACTCTGAAAGACGACCTACTTAATGTTTGGTCTGACCAACAGTAAGCTCAGGTTCAACTCATGTCCTAAATAAATTGGCGCAAACTCGAATGCACAGGCTCTGATTGGTTATCACCTAATGCTGGCCCTTGTGACAAGTACACTTCTGTACGGTAAACACCTTCACGTAACGTAAGCTACATTACTACGCCTTACAATGACACAACGTTATACCTGTCATTACAACAACAGTGATACGCACACATACTAAGAGAAAGGCTAGTGGCCAGAGCCAACAGAGTCGCTATACACAACGATGACCACGACGGTCTACAAATAAATACGATACATTGACAAAAAAGACCACTATCGAACTTATATATGTCTCTTATCGATATCACACAGCACTTCGTCGATGGTTGGCATCAGCAAAGCGTCACCGACAGTATCTGAGTTCAGATAACGATATTCACAGGCAATGCGAACTTCACTGTTTTTCTTCGTCTCCCCGTACGAATACGTCTGTGTGGCAAAGACGAGTACGAACAAACGCACCAACAGACTGTTCGACGGTCGTAGCGGCCTCGACACCGGCGACACGTCTGGCGCACAGCAGGGTTGCATTTGCCGTCGCACGAGACCGTCGGTAGCTTGGACTTGACGCACCTTCCGGGTCGGTCTTCGAACTGGTCGGCGATCTCGTCGATCAGCTGGCGTCGCTCTTGTCGTGGTTCGGACTGAAGTCGGGTCCTTAAATCGGCTTGTCGGCTCGAAGACGACCGCTGACTAAGCGACAAAGAACTCAACACAACAGGTGCAGGGGTTAATACCCTCGCAAACATAACATCACGATTATCAATCACAAACATTAGTGCGACGCAAACAATAAGTGCAACACATAAAATACACAGCATCACAACAGAGTACGCCTCATGGACCATACTATACTCTAAGTTACGCTTAGGTTGACCATCTGTATGGCCCGACCTTGGTTTCAACACAACGGCCGTTCCCATTTTGGTCGCACTAGACAGTCGGTCTGCAGTGGTTAAATCAACACACGGCTGTCCTTTACAAGACGCACGCACTGTGGGCTTATTACATAGTACTTTGCTTACTACAGCTTTAGCCTGCAGATTACATAGTACGGCTACTGGTAAAATGACATCGTAATCGTGTGAACTGAAATCATTCACAGCACACATAATGGGTAATTTACACACATTCTCGCAATCGCCATCACTCACGCACACAGTTACGTTCGCCAACGGAGCCTGAACCGTTTGGCCCTTCCCAAAGCCGTGGAGAGTGACATTACCCACTGTCCCGCTACACAACTTTGAGAACAATCGATTACTAACTAAAGGTATCTGACACTCACACTATCCTCTATTGCAACACAATCACACCCCGATACGGTCACATTGACATACTTGAGAGGAAATGTACGCACATTAACATCAGCATCAGTTGTACATACAGTGCCAACGATCGGGTGAGCAAAAAAATTCCCAGCTATTAAAATTATGGTGGTTAGCTTGCTCTCCGCCGTCCTCATACTGTACGCCCCTCTCACGGATTTTTATCTGGGTCGTTTTGTCCGTTGACACCAAGTTGACGCGGACTCCTCCGCTCTGTCCATCACCTCGGGGACAGCCTCGATACCTGCCACGCCAACTTTCCCTGGACCCACCAGGTCTACCACAGGGCTCTGACGCGCAATCTCTGGCCATATGTCCCCATCTTGCGCAGTTGTGGCACTTGATCTGTTTCAACCTTGAAGGCGACGGTGGACCCTCATGATCGTCGGCTCGTTCCTGGGGACAGTCCCTGGCCATGTGCCCAAGCTCTCCGCAGTTATAGCACTTGGTCCTCTGCATCTGGGTTGGGGCCTGAGGTCCGCTAAATAAACCTCGTCCGGCCTGGTAATGTCCACCACGACCGCCTCTGCAGTTCTGGCCCGTGGTCGCTCCTTCTGCCGTCGCTGCCTTTGCGGACTTGCCCTCCGGCGCCTTCGGACCGATCACCGTGGCTCGGTTGTTGACATACACGTCGGCGAGCGAAGCCACCTTACTGGCAACATACCAGCCCTCCCCTTCTTGAATCAAAATATAGTTTAACAGCCTTTAAGAAAGTGATCCCTTTAGCCGATCGCTGATCAACAACTCAATGAGGGTTTTATAATCCTCAACAAAACGGCTTTTAAGGTAATAAGACAGCAAATTACGTAGCCTAGCGGCAAACATAATGTATGTCTCACCGGCATTTTTAACAGCCGTTTCAAATCTAATCTTATACTTCCTAGGAGTGAGTTTGTTTTCGGTGAGCAAGAACCCTTTAAGCTCAGCGTACAAAAATTGAATATCTTGGATATTGTACTAGTGAAAAGGTGATTAAGATGAGTCCGAAAAAAGATCAAAGTTATTAAGGCCATGTGCCCACTTACGAGCCATAAGTCTTTGCAACGTCTATTAAGCTTGTTTAATTTTTGGAGAAAATTTATTAGAGACTTTGCACAGCGAACTGTAAACATGCGTCAGTTACTAAAAAAGGACACAGAGTTTAAATGGAATGCACTGTACCAAGAAGAGTTAGACTATCTCAAACAATGCTTAATATGCGAACCCATTTTACAGCCCATAGAGCCCAATAAAGACTTGGTGATTAACACAGATGCGTCCTGCACAGGTACGTATTGATGCAATTGGGAGACGATAACAAATTACGTGTAGTCAGCTATGGAGCGCAAGCGTGTACAAAACCGCAAACACGCTATACACCCACAGAATTAGAGATAATAGCTGTGATTTTAGCTCTTAAAGCATATGAATGCTTTGCTATTAATAAAAACGTAACGATTTTGATGGATAACACACGTGTGTTACATTTGGATCGTTGACCAGCGGTGAACGCGAGACAGCGCCGAATGCTGACTGATCTTATGCAGTTTCGCCTTACAATAAAATTCATTAGAGAGTGCAAAAAATATTCGGCAGACGCCTTGTCTAAAATCTTTGAAGACATAAGCGATGAACAGAAAAAAACAATTTTTGCCAGCGCAAGATTTACAAGAATTTATAGTAGAAGTTAGTGATAATGTAAAAAAAGGAATATTACCCTTATATTTACCCGTATAATGCGACTGATACAAGACTTAAAACTATAGAGGAAAATGATACTATTTTAGATGACGCTATAAGAACAAGGGACTTACCGTTACGAAATACTGACGATAGAACGGAACGTCCAGTATTACGGCAGTCGAATTCTTGTCCGACGCTGGTGGAATGTACGGCCGTTACTCAGCATAGTATGCAAACACGGAGTAGAGCCATGCCGACATTGCACGGGACACGACAGACGACCTTTGTGACGACGGCGCGGACACTAATAACAACAGCGAGTATAGAATACAAGACGGCGACATCGTCTAACAGACCTTACACATAACAGACAAGAACTATAAAGAAGACGAAGAATTTAAGAATATATTTTGTTATGTGACGACAGAGGGACTAACAGGGAACGACAAGAAAGATAAGGTTACGTTGTTGATAGCAGATCAATATTTTGTGGAAGACTGGGGATTATATAGACTATCGATACCGATGAATAAACGTGTGGCACGCATGCGACCGATGGCAGAAAGACTGTGTATTCCAAGAAAATTTCGCTACGATTTATTAGCTTATTATCACGATAACCTGGGACATATTGGGGTTCAACGTTCATTTGTGTCTTTGTCTCAGAAAATCTACTGGAAACAGCTATTTCAGAATGTGGCAGAGTTTTGTAAAACATGTGATACATGTTTACGGGCTAAACAGTATTTTAGACTCAGACCACCATCTTCACACCCCCTACCAGTACCGACAGCACCTTTTAGTCATTGGGCACTAGATCATAAGACGCTAACGCGTAAAACAAAGCAGGCGAACGTGGAGATATTATGCTGTGTGGACGCTTTCAGCGGGTGGCCTGTCCTTCAGGCTGTAAAAGATTTGACGGCATTTACGACAGTCAAGATATTTTTTGAGCGCATAGTAGCCCAATATGGCCAACCGATTTTGGTGTTAAGTGACCGCGGGCCAGAATTTGGTGGCGTTTTATTCAAGCATATGGCAAAATTGTTCAATATTACTCATAGAACAAGCAGTGCTACTACGGCACGCTCAAACGGCTTGGCGGAATCATGCGTAAAACGTGTTAGTGAGTTACTCAAAATTTATGCTAAAAATGACACTGAGGTTGAGGATGCGTTACCAGTAATGGAAATGGCACTGAGATCTACGGCTAACACACGTTTGGAACTTTCCCTATATCATTTAGTTTATGGTAGAGAAATGCCAGTAAATGAACCAAATTTTAGTATCGACACGTCACCTTTCACGGGAGATTATTAGTCCGCCCGAAAACGATAGTTTTCGGAAGAACTTCTGTTTTACGCATAATGTTTTTTTTTTAATTTTTTATTTTGACGCGAGATCTCCGAGATGCGTGGGCCGACCGGCGTGAACTTTTGTACGATGGTCACTAATAGGTTCTATTTTATAATGCCGGTCCAAAATTTTTGGGGGCGCACCCCAAAAAATTTCGGGGGCGAAAAACATGCAAAATTTGGCTCGATTTTGAAAGACTTTTAAATTCGGCGGCGAATATCTCCGAAACGGATGAAGATATTCAAAATTGGATAGTTATTCCGTCTACCGCGATTCTTCCTGCGTTAGGCGAAACAAGTCCGGTAAAGTTCGGTTCAGTGACCTTGGAGATCTCGATGTTGAGTCGGACCAACCCAAAGTGCATTTTTCGGAAGACCATATTTCGGGCCCTAGGAGGTGCTGCGCCCCCAAATTTCTACACGCGCTAGAGATTAACCAAGTCTTACAAGCGCACCTCCCACTGGGGACGGAAGCCCACCTTACAACTTTTTTTAAAGGGGGGTCAAAAATTGGCATAAAATGCAATAAATTAGCGCTTATAACTTCGAAGTTAAGGGGTGTAGCTCGACGAAACTTTGGCACTTGACGCGGCTCTCGGTTGGGGTGTTAACGCAGGAACGAAATTTGGGGGCACCGCCCCTTTAAAATTTGGGAGGGCAAAAAACGTCTAAAATTTAGTACGTTTTACGACAACTTTCAAGTTTGACCGCGAATATCTCTAAACTAGATAAAGATATCGACATAAGCTAAACGGCGTTATTAAACACGGTTAATTTTGCGTTGAACAAAAAAAAATTGTGAAATTCCCCACTACGAACCAAGTTATAAGCGTTAATGTTGACCTACCCTAAGTCGCATTTTTCGGAAGATCATATTTCGGCCCCCAGGGGGTGCTGCGCCCCCAAATTTTTACACGCGCTAGAGAATGACCGACTCTTACTAGAGCACTTTCCAACAGGAACGGGGGCCCCCTTACAACTTTTTTTAAAAGGGGATCAAAAATTGGCTTAAAATGTATTAAATTAGCGCTTATAACTTCGGAGTTAGGGGGTGTAGCCCGACAAAACTTTGGCACTTAACGTGCCTCTATATTGGGGTGTTAACGCAAGCACAAATTTTTGGGGCACCGCCACCCTTAAAATTTCGGAGGGCAAAAAACGTTTAAAAATCAATGCGATTTACGACAACTTTCGAGTTTGAGCGCAAATATCTCTGGAACCGATAAAGATAACGACATAGTTTAAACGGCGTTGACGAGGGCGATCCTTTCTGCATTGAAAAAAAAAATTGTAAAATTCCGTTCACTACGAACCAAGTTATAAGCGCTAATGTTGACCTACCTAAGTCGACGAAGCGCGTTCGGCGTATGCCAATGCATTTGAGTTCGTGCCACGTGACTTTGATGCCGGGGAAATTCTCCCCCTTCTTCACCGCTCTTTAATTTCCCCCAATCGGACTTAATTCATTGAAGAAATACACCAGCTGTGTAACAAAGCATGGAAGACAGGTATCGCGCCTACAGAATGGAAAAGTCAGTTCTAGTTCTGCTACATAAGAAAGGCAGTGCTATGGAATGCAGCAACTACAGAACGATTGCCTTGACAAGCCATCTCGGCAAAGTGCTAATGATGA
>Ga0209367_1007526_pt1 | contig 14997 bp, 9 predicted proteins | sample WorMetLIZISLAND2_FD_187412 | JGI IMG/M metagenome (GOLD analysis project Ga0209367, IMG submission 187412) | Marine gutless worms symbiont microbial communities from Max Planck institute for Marine Microbiology, Germany - Olavius geniculatus... ... | reverse complement strand
CACGGCTACAGCAACTGACGTTGTTTGGTTCCACGAACAACTGCGTCAAGCGCCCCATGTCAGGGCAGATGCCTGCCAGTGCCAGCCAGACCGACCGACTACCGTTTACTAATTCCACCCGATCGCTGGCTCGCTTGCTGAGTCTTTGTTTGACACCCAGCAAGTCGCTATACTGCGTATGTTTGACACGCTAACAGCTCAGTGCAGTGCTCTTTAAGTACGCACGGCGAAAACGGAATGTGCTTCGTTGGCAGAGAATGGATGGGGTGACTGACTTACAGTAAAGCAGCTGATAACCGGGCTTTTCAGAAAATCACACCCTGACTTCGCCATCTGACATGAACAATATACTATTAGCCTTGAAGAACTGTATATAGTTCTGTTATTCTGGCAGACAACTGTGATTGACTGAGTGAAAGCTTGTGGTTTCTTGCTGCAATCAGAATAACGCTGCAGATGTTCCTATATGCAGGTTGTCGAACACGTGCAAGTCGAAAACTTCAAATGACGCCGCGCATGCCGTCCTCACATATCACGGCGACTATACCTCGAGCACGTAGTACATTCAGCTATTATTGAGTCCATGACTACTGTGAAAGCTTCTGTATGGATCAGAGGCACGGCTTACTGAATGCACAAACACATAAATGCAGAATAGCATTGAAATAAAAAAATGACGACCGTCCACAGTTTGGAAGTAAATTTTGACCAACAGTTTAAGACACAGTATTACAGTAGTTCTCTGTTGATCTCAAGTGGGGATATCTCCGACATCACAAGTGACGTCAGAAACAGAAACAAGTTTTCGACTAACAGACACAGACAGCAGATCTAACACGGCAATTACTGCAACTACAAAGCCACGAGCAACAAGGAGGTTTTCAGACACACTGTGCAGCTATAAGCAGTGAGATACATAAGCCAGGCAAGCTGCGTTACTATGTATATAGCCTCCAACACGGCTGATCACAAATAAACAGGCTGGGCACTGCTGAGGTTATGGCGTAGTACATTTTACTTGTCCATAATAAGCGCAAATCGGTCGTGTAATTTTGCTGGTGACTGTTAACATGCATTATCAGCCAGCAGGATGAGCGACACGACTAAGTCTGTAATGACGCTAGGTAAATACTAGCGCATAATAGCAGCAGCTGCGTTTATATGCTGTACCCTGCCAATGCGGCGAATACACATAACACAGCTGATACTGTTGATAAAAACAGACAGAGAGACAATAGTTTTCATACCTTTTCCAGCTCGAGAAGATGAAACCGCAATACTTGAATAGCTTGAATCATCTACAGCAAGCAAAACAGTAAGGACATCCACAAACAGTCACACATGCAATTGCAGGCCTAATAAGCTTGTAGTTCAGTAACCTATCGAGCTGAAATTAATAACCGTAAGAACATGCTTGCGTGACATTCTTACACTGTAAGAATATCCATTTGCAGTCAAATTCTAGCAGCATTCCGGACGAAACAGAAAGCTGGGAACTAACTGCCTTACAAATTTAACTATACACTAACTGATAATGCATTGTCTGATACTATGTGAATGCTGGATAGCTTTACACTTACTGAACGAATGGAATTCTATCAAGTAGAATTGGAAAGTTAAGTGCTAATCCATCTGTATCCTGGTGTAATAATAACACCTGTCAACGATACAATAAATAATTAGTTGATCGACTAATTGAAAATAACAGTACTTCTACAGCGCCACACGCTTCTGACTTCAGAGGCGCTTGACAAAATGCAAATGCGTCAGTTAAACAAAACGTGCGAGTCGTGAAAATTATGCTAGAATACGCCTAAAATGTTGCAACTTGCAACGCAATAATCGAACCTTATCGAAAGGCCGTTTCCATGCACGTGTCGATGCAAGTATTAACCTAGACCGTGTGACGCAATGAGGTCGACAAATGGCCGACGGCGAGACAAAGGCATAAAAACACCGGCGGACAGGCGCAGCTTGCTGCTGCTGCTGCTGCTGCAGCTAAACGTGTCTAGCTGCTGCTGAACCACGGTTGACACATGAAACATCATATGGTAACAATTTTTGTAACCTAGGTCGAGCCGCGAGCAAGCAAGCAAGCGTTGAATAAGGTCGGCGTAGCCTGCGCCCGGCGGCAATAGTATCGCAGATAAAGCGAGCGACCGACGACGCTTATCGAAGTCGATGTAGCTATAGCATGACGACGGTGCTGGATGCTGACTGTTTGGGTGGCGTGCAGGCAGACGTCTATACGGTAGCCTACAGTAGAGCAATGGTGCAGTGAACGTCGGTTGGTCGGTGGGGTGACTGGGGTGCGTGGCTGTCGTGCGTCGCAATGCCAACTTGTTATGATCGATCATCGGCGCGCTTAGAAAGCGGCGGGCGTCGCAGCCGGCGACAATGGCAACAAAAACACGAGCAGCAACGACCACGACGACGCGGTGTAGCGGCGATCTCTAGTCCACACGTGCAGCGCCGACAGCCCGTCTCTCCGTCGGTCGCATCGGTCACGAAACTACCGGGCCGCATGCCATTCTTTGCTGCCCGGCCAGGCCAGCAGTCATGATCGTGCCCCGCTCCGCTCGCTGTCCGTCCTTTCATCGGACCCGGTCGGGCGCGCAGAGTTGAGGTCTCGGCCGGCGTGAAAGCGACCGACCGGGAGGGCGACAAGAGTTATGGCTGCGGTGATCTATAGACGGCGGCCGAAGCGTTCGTTGCATTGGGTCGGGACGTCAGCAGACCGACTATTGTCTGGCGGGTGCTCAGGGCAGGGAGGCACGTTGTCTGTCGTCTCGACTGCGTGCACGCACCAACGAGCGCCCTAGTCGTCGGTCGTCACCGAAAGCGCAGTTTATGGCGCTGGCTGGCTGACTGGCTCGGTGCCTCGCTGAACTGATCCGAAGCTCTCAGCTGCCACCGCCCGTCAGTCACTCACGACGCCGACGCATGCTTCTGCCTTTTTTGTCACAAACTGCGCATCAGCGACGTCGTGTTTCTAAAAGCTCGGCGCTTGCACGCGGTATATGCACACCCTTTGCGAATCGACAAACTCTGCACTTAATCTTAAATTTATAAGTTCCAGCTCGAATCAATCTTCATGCGCTGCCCCAAATAAAAATCGGTGCCGAAACCCAAACTCCGTGTCGGTCTGCAGCAGTGCACTTGTCGCACATGCCCTCTATAGGCCTACGCCAGCTGCACAGCGAGGCCATGGACGACATTGTTGTGCGACTTGTCTGGCCACGACGAATCAAAGTAGCCTAATGGAATTCGAGCTTAATTCTAGCGCGAATAGTGCAAAAATAGCGCAGAGCGACCTTACCAAGCTGTCAAGTTCGTGGTTGGCAGAAAAGAACGGCTTCTCGGCTTTGGTCTGCACACGACATCACATCGCAAACTGCTCGTTAATCATCTGACAACATCGAACACAAATCCATGATCTATCTGTACAAAAAACTGTTCTTTTCAGACATTTCTGCTGCTTGCTTTGATTACAGGTACGGGAGTTATGGAAGTCTGCCCACGCGCACATAACGTTTTCACACACCGTTCGACGTGTGATTCAAATTACTGCAAACTTACAGAAAGTAAAAACCATTGACTCAAACGCATAACTTCAGATAAACTTATACAAAATTAAATATTTTTAAAACAAGTCCACTATTGTCCATTCCGTGATTCGAAACCATGCACGTCAGCCAGCTTCTGCACGCCGACAAGTGCATACCGTTTGTTAATTGCTCAGCCATTCCCGCCCCGCAGACTCATGCAATACAATGCAATTGTGTCTCAATGTACCGCTGGTGATGCGTTTAAAATGCTATATGTATTCCGCCGGCGAAGTTGTCACTAGTAGGCTCCTAGTAGTAGTATAGCTGTTATTAAATGGACTGCATGATGTAGGCAACGGACAATTTGGCAGATGCTGCGCTGCCGCCAGCGACCGAGACAATTAAACAGCATCAATGAGCAGAGAATTAACGCTACAGCGTCAAACATGACGTCATGCCGCCAGCAGCCGCTGCAACAGTAGCAGTAGCAATTGGGCTCGCTCGCTAGCGCCACATACACCGCAAGACAGTCGTTTAATGCAATGCCGTCGGCGCCTGCCACACTGATATGACATGCACTTCAGCAAAACAGAATAATTACGCCCGCTATAAATACAGCATGCGGCTATGCCGGCGACTATCAGCTTAACTCGATTATCATGTCAATGCACGCAGAAACTCGATCTAGTGAACGGTAGCCTGTTTGATTTTTGTGAGAAAATAAACGTTTAATCCAGAATAATTTACAATAACAGCCTTAAGCTGAAGCTTACAGTCAATGTACCGAAATACGCTAGCTTTAAATTCCGCCGTATGTATCGCTTCACCGTGCTAGCCATTAGATACGTTTGTCTGTCTATGTTATTATTACCGGTCGAGGCACAGATTGCCCGTATCAGAGCGAGCAGTTCGCCAGGGGCGCTGCTGCAGCTTGCATCAACAAACAACGAGCCGCTATTTACGTTAATTAAACGCAGCGGCTCCAGCTAGACATCAGCAAGACAGACTTAATGTCCAGCTTTGCTTACAACACTGCCAGTGCATAGCTGCACGACAGACAGCGCTTTGCCTAAGCACCGACTGAGCTGCAGCGTTGAAGTTACAGCGTATTTTAAATATAGGACGTCCACACTAGATGCGTCTGAAGTAACAAATTAACAGCCGCTCAGCCAATTAAACGACTCGATAGCAACTGTTATCTTTTTATCTTCTTTAATTTACTTTCAAGGTGTCTGCTTTTCGCAAGTTTACGAGCGGCGACAGGTCTTTTCACGGTGTGAAGCTTAAACATTCTCTTTCCTTTCCTTTTCCTTTAATACATAGGCTACCTCTTTCTTCTCATATCACGGTTACCAAGCCAACCCAAAACCTTTATCTACTTTAAAAGTTACAATCCTAATTTTCAAAATTTCAAAAAGATGGCAACATCCTAAGTGCTTAGAATACCCCAATACCACCAAGCTGCTGCTGACAAGAGGCGATTATGCGGATATGTAATTTTCGACAATCAGGCTGATGTGGCAATTGCAAAAATTGCGTGCAATTTTGCACGGCCGGATCACTTGGCAGCCAGCCGACTGTAGCACGCCCAAGTGACAACAGCTCGGGGCCCGATACTTGTAGTTGGGCGCACCTCGAATCTAAAAGCGATGAAAGCGCCTCTGTGTTAGAACTAACGGCGAAGTGTAATCGACCGACGACAGAGGCAAAAGCAACAAGCGGCCGGCATCATTTTGATAACTCGTGGTATAGACACGTGAACTAACTGACGCCATGCATGCACCAAGGAGAATCCTATTTAACATCGTTCTCTCGATTGCGGAGGCAGGGCTGTAATAGTCAACCACATCATCCGTCACTAACACACGTAGTGCACGCTATACACTGCACTGACGAATTGCCAGCATCCTATACTCTGAAGCCGGCATTTCCGCCCATCAGGCCTAAAACAAACAAATACCCGCAATTTACGCTACCTGCAAGCGGAGCCTGTGGTCGGTATACATGACCGTGTATCACTAATAGATGTCGCTCAGTTCTACATCCGTGCCAATAAAAACTGTCCTATACTATGGCTTGATCATCTGTCCATAACGCTGAATAATTCGCCGACTACAGACATTCTACGACTCTGTAAGCGTTATTGATCATCAAATAAAGTTCATAAAAGTAAACCCCCATAGTTTCATAACAATAACTTGACCATAGTTGACCGATTATCGCAGTTCATTCACTGGCCGGACGATAAGCAGCAAATTAGTAGCCCAATACAGAGCGGTCATTAGAAGTTCTCAACAGAAACGACAAGTGTGTTATAAATGAAGGCGAATACGTCATCAGAAAGTTCTTATACGCCGTGAAAGCTTGAGAGAACGATAAGCTCCAACAGACATGCGCAAGTGGGTACTTGCCTTCTTGAAAAAGCAAACAAATTGATAGGACAGAGAGAGTTAAAGGTAAAGGACAAAAGCGCACAGGGGCCCACGGAAATTTTCCAGCGTGTGTCCATGCATGTGACTGTGAACTGTTTAGCGTTAGCTGAAACGACTTTTGTACCGGTCTCCACGCAAAGTGACAGCTACAACTCATTCAGTATATGTATGCCTATCTGTCTGTCTGACATGTCTCAGCTGTAACAGGACATGCGTAGAAACTCAAATTCCACAAGCTTGCGTCTCACGCAAACTCTGATAACAGTCTCGGCGCGAACGGTGATTAATTATAAAACTGTTCTACTAAACAGACACGGAAAAAACACGTGTATCGGGGCGACCTTGTGTGTCTGCATCATTGTGAGACCTTAAAACGGGTCATGCCCATCCGTCCGCCTGTCCCGTATGAAAAACCGAAATCGACAACTAAATGGAGAAGAAAAACCAAAATGAGCGCGAATGTTTCCTAAGACAGGAGTAAATGTGGTGCCAATGTTCAGTTCAAAGGTCAAAGATCAGATCAAGGTCACCAGACGTCAAAAAACTTACATCTGGCGTCAATGTCTAGGCCTACTTATGCCTCGCGGCACGCAGGGCTAGCAGTGTAAAAGTAAACCTTCGGTAGAAATCCAAAATAAGCAAGTGTTGTACTCTATGTAAATAGTTAGGGAGGACCGCATGATATGTCGACAATGGGCCTACAATGCCCTACATATTTTTTAGATGATACCGTTACTGATATTATTGCTGTATCATGAGATAACCTGATTGGCGAAGACGCGTATATCCTCGTTGAATGACTCGGACGAACAGACGTCGCCACCAGCGATGCGAGGTTCTCGCGGCGTGCACGTCGCCAACTCGCACTTCTCAAAGATGAGCGCCAGCAGCGGGAACAGAGGGTGCCTGCAAACACGACCAAACAACGTCGATCATCATCATAACAAATATAACAATGCATTATAATTCTATCGGCCAGTGTTTCAGTGATTAACGACAAAACCGAGGATTCTGAAAGCTTACTGGATGGCAGCAATAAAATAACAATATACAGGAGTTTTAATAGATTCAAAGGTCAAGATCATTGGACGTCAAGAATCTCTAGAAAATGGCGCAAATCTTGCGTAAATGTCAAGTTACGGCAATACGCGCGTCGCGCTAACCTTGGCCGACCGGCTCGCACACATACGGCGCCTTCGAATGACACTTTGTGGTGAATAAAAATGAATATAATGTGAAATATGAAACAGCAAAAAAGCAGAGCTGCAACAAATTAGTCTTCGTCCTTGCACACGCGCAATGCACATAAAACGTTATTTTTAAGTTTCATTCTCAAGAGCCTGTGCAGTTCCGCTATTTGCATTCGAAGCAAGAATGCCGCGCCATAAAGAATCGGATGGGTAAGTATACGCCGAGGCGACGGTGTACATAAGAAGAGTCAATGATATACATCAGGAGGAAATGCCACTAGTTCATTTATACCTGCTGTATCAGTTCTCACAAATCGTCGCCCGCGCCGCGCGGCGCTTTTTAACGCTACGTGCTGCGTTGAACGTGACGACGCCACGGCACGCTCGACTGCGTCAACTCAAGCCGCGTTGTGCAAATGCCACAATGACGCACAGACTGCTCGCAATGGGTTTGGTGAGAAAAATTGGGCGGCCGGCCGGTGAGAATTATATATGAACGTCTTTGACTTCTGCCTGCGCGTTGTGTGTGAGGCGCCACCGCGTCTCGACCGCGTTACGCTCCAAATACGTACCTCTTCTCACCACTCAGTCAGTCAGTCACCGGTGAGTCGTCTCTGCTCGATTACGAAATAAATGCACGCTCTAATGCATGGCATCTCTGTGTCGGCAGTCTGACCGGCACCGTCAATACGTAACGGACGGTGGACGAAAAAGGCGGCGACCGTGCTGCATGCATGCGTAATAAATCTGTAATTTAGGCCTGATTCAATATAAAGCACTGCCATGGGGCCTGAGCCTGTAAGCTGTCAATGCCATAGATTCCACTTCCACTACATAAGCCATGACGGTGCGTTAAGCTGAGAGTCAAAACGGCGCAAGATAGCAACGTTTTACAGCAGGAGCTCTCCACCGGAAGTTTTTGGGACACTTTTTTGTATTTAACGATTACTAGTTTCTTCTTTTCTTCTGAAGAAATTCCCTGCCAGTTACATTCAATCTTAAGTTTGCGATCGGACTTGACTTCTGACTATTATATCAACGCTACATTATATCAACGATCAGTCAGTCAATAATTCTACGTTTTTTTAAAAAAAAACATAAAACAAAAAAACATACGAAAAGAGACGGACAGAGAGACAGGCAGACAACAAGCACGTACACAGCAGTAACTATGATAACCATGACAAACTACAGACCCGTAGATGGCGTCTTTGTCGCGTTTGAGCTGTCCGTCTGGTGACGCGCCGCCGCCGACCAGCCCCGCACTGCCCGGGTACCCTGCACTGGGCGCCGGCGGCCCGTACGGCATGGGTCCGGCGGCGCCACACGCGCCAACCGACGGAGGATAGGAGGGCGAGTGATGGGCTGAATACATGCCGTAGTGCTGCTGAGACTGCTGCGGCTGCGACTGCAAGTCGTTAGCATCGTACTAAAGACCAACGCACAGCATCCGACAACAGCAACGCTATATGTACGTTAATCATCCCGTGTACACGGCCCATAACTTAGCCTACAATAGTCAAAGCAACCGTAGGCAGGCCGCTTATAGAACAAACGCTGAGCACAATAGCAGTCAACACATAAGCGCTCGATAATCTGCAGTCACTTCTACGCGTGAAAACAGAGAAAATATATTTTAATCGAGTTACGATAATGACAATGACAATGCCAGTTGGTCTCTTTTACCTTCTGATCTGCCGATATCTAAAAGCTTAACTGACTTTAGGCCTACTGACTTTCTCGCTAACGACTTAATGCATACGTATGTAATAACAGAGAACAAAAGCTTCAATATATTGATGCATTATTACCGTGTGACATGTGGACATAAATTTTCCAATAATCTTGCACAGTACAGTCGAGTCAAAGTAAAAACAGGTTATTTGTAACAATTATTCTGCATAGATCTATCGAAAAGCAAACAAACTATACATTAAGTTAGTCTATAACGTGTTACTATTAGCGGCCAAAACTTGCCGTGCGTATCAAGTGTTTGCATAAAATAGTTACAGTTCACTATGTGATTATCAACGAACGATCAGACGTTCTGTAGGCCTATATCTAGGTCCACGGTTCTGCTTATACAGCCGCCGGCCGGCTACAGCTGCTCTTGCGGCGTTCACGGACTATAGGAGGAGGCTGCTGACCACTCAGGCTAGATGATGGTACGCAGCAGCGCTCAATGTGGTTCTAATAAACGCATCCGGCGAGCGCGCGGAGTTCAGGGCCGGCTGGAACACACACGCAGACCCATGGAACTTGCAAGCTGTACAGGCAGACAAGACGAGGCAATGATAGTAGCTAGCCAGAGGCACCATCCATGCGCGAGCTCAGAGCAACGTACACCGCCGGCATCCAAGCGCAGACGCTGCACGTTGGGGGCCGTGGAGGCCGGTGCCCCAATTATAGGACCGCCCCCCCCAAAAAAAAGTCTCTCCGGCCGACAATTTACCGGCAAAAATTCACCCCGCCCGGCGGCCGCAAGGGCGGGACGGATTTTTACGGGTAAATTGTCGGCCGAAGGAGACTTTTCTGGGGGCGATCCTGTAACGGGGAGAGACTGTTTATGGGATGGGCAATATTTTGATAAGAGGAAAACATATCAATTCTGCGATTGTTTGTCCACGGACGGATTTTTCATGGGGCAGACGTTTTAATGTGACACCGGCCGCCGCCGGCGATCGACACTTGGTTGTTACTTGCAAATCTGACTGGCGCCAACGTCATGGAAACGTCGATGTCCCAGAATGAACGCGAAGCATCCGCCACATCATTTAGACAATCTAAGAATGGAACATTCTTTGCCGGAAAAATTGTTATACACAGAGCGGTAATAGCGCGTCGGCTGACAAAATGACTGCGTGCGTGTGCATATAGGCTAAGAGAGAAAAAGGTCTCTCTATAGACTAAGAGTTTGACAAGAAGTTCGTCGTAGGCCTATACTGATAACGATGTAGCCTACATTTGCTGAAACTTGGAAGTACAATTATATATGGTTGATGGATACGCGCTGTTGGAATACTGATTCGCACGTGACCGATGACGCCACATAGGCTACCAGTATACGTTGTGATTAACTCACTAGTTTCAGCAAACAGATTTCTCACATTCACCTCGGAGCAATTTCGATTCCTGTATACATCTGTATACACTTTATAAGTGGCGACATAGATTTCTCAATGAACTTTTATGCCAGTAATTTAACATGAACTGCAATATTTTTTACAAACCCTTTAATTTGACTGACTTTGGCTGCGTATAGCGCTAAATGCGCCTTGGTTTTCCGATTAGATAATCAACCTGCTGATATTTTTTGGTACTTTTGTTTCATTTTTTTCTTGCCACTTTCTGTTACATTATGGCGAATAAAGAATCACGAATGCACAGAAAACGATATGCTTTTAACATTGCGGTAGGTCTATAGCGCAGTGAAAGCACACCAAACTTTTGGAAACAAGATGTTCCAATTTCTGGACTCAACTGAGTGCGATAAATTTGTGCGGTTTCTGTGAAGTCACCGGAAAATGCACTACAGCATCATCAAACAGCATACAGCTATCAACGAAGACTACTCATCGGAAAGTGTCCGTCTGACTGACGTACCCTCGGGGTAGACATAGCATCAAAGTAGATCAAGACTCGACGGAGACAGCAGACGACGACGAGGCAGCAGCTAGCACGAGTTTAAGTAAGTAAATCCTAGGAACAGTAGCGGTAGGGTCAGTGGCGACGGTGGCGATGTGCTGTGGACAACCCATCAATCATATCAACGGTCAGCAGCCCGCCGGGCACTCGAAGGCAAACACGACGAATGGCGCTAACAATAAACTTCTTCTCTTTCTGTCCGTCAGCTGCAATGACTTTGAAGAAAACGACGCACGAAGAATATAATTATAATGCACAAGGACGGTGTGCGTCGGGCGGAGTGTAGTGAACACACTGTACGTACAACGGCGGACCGCTCGCTGCGCCGTATGCGATCGCAAGCCTGCTGCCAGCAAACTTGTTTTTGTTGTTACTGCTGAGCCTGCTACTGCAGCTGACGGCAAGGCAAGAACTCACGCGCGCGGCCGGGCGCGAATCTGACAGCAGCAGTCTGACGGGGGCGGGTCCGCACACTCAAGCTGTCAATCAGAAGCGTCTTATCCAGTCAACGACTGACGTCGAGGGCGTGGCGGCGCGCATTCGCTCCTCGCTGTCACCATCAGTCGCCCCCGTGCCGTCTCGCGAGACGGATGACGACGACGACGGCGACGCTCTGCGGCGATTATTTGTACTACTCGCCGGCGACCGGGCGCTCGCTCGCTGGCTCGCTCTCACTCCACGCTCCAGCGTGTTGGATTTATGACAGACCCACCGACTACGCCACGGCCACGCAACACTTCGCAGCTGCGCCCGCGGCCGCCAGACTCTTCATATAGGCTGATCACGTCGACTACATCCACGTCAGCCGCCATATATAGAACTTCTGACAATCGCAGTACAACGCGCATTATATCGGGACAGTTTCATGGACAGTTTATGACGTCCTAGTCTCCGAGATACCGCCGTATACCGGTAACGTATAAGCTAAACGGCTTAACCGACGGATAGCGATGCACGGATCCAAGCAGAAAAGTAACGAATAAAATGACCAAAAAAAGAAACTTGTTGTTTTTATAAAGAAAAACAGAAAGAAAACGAAAGTAGCTTAATTGATACTGGACATTTTGCTCCTAGGCTCCTGTTGATATCGTCTGCTATAGCCCTACCTGCAGTCTTTTCCGACTCCTTCTGGAAAGAAAAGCGCCTGTTATAGCTTTAACATTTAGCTTCAATGATCATGAAGAAGAGATTTGAATCACGCCACAGTCAAACTGATTATTGAATTTTTGTTGAAATAGAATTAGGCCTATATGCTTTTAATGCACTGTGCACAAGTATTATCGGATTCCGGTTAACTTACCGTCCGTAGGCTAACTTGGATGCCATCATACTAGCTCGTGGATCAATTAATAATACAATACGATTATTACGTTCATTACAACACTGTCAAAACGCAGAACATTATGAACGACTAGGCTAGATCACGTATCCACAGACCACATCACTTGTAACCACTTCGTGTAGCCTACAAATTGCAACCACGAAGACAGTCTATAGTTGATGGGTATTGTATATATCATAGGCTACACTACTGAGTAGCATTGCTTTATTAATGAGTGGTCTCGGTGAGCCTCGTAGCGACCTCTTGCGATTAACTATAAACATACTGTAGGCTAAAAAGGCCACTGGGTAAACGGTGTCGTGATAACGCGCACGTCGTTAACTTAATGACTATCATAGGAATATCGCATGTCACATTAGACCTATGCATACTTTCAAACGTAAAAAGAGAAGCAGGAGGCCACCTTTATACCGTTTTTATACAGTAGACTTTCCCGCTGTCATTGACGTCTATCCCCCAAATCTGGAGTCAAAATCGGGCGCAAGTCCCCCCAGTTTTAGTCTCAAGTTCCCCCGCCCCCACTTTCGGGCTGAAGCCCTTTGGGCTTCGTGTTAAGGGTGTAAATTGTCCAGTAAAAATAGGGGAAAACTATGTTAAGGGCGTTGATTGCCAAGTGAAAAACAGGGGGGGGAGTAAAATAAACTATAAGCCTGCCGGTATTTGCTTATAATTTAAAGCGCAGCTTAGCAGTTAGCAACTTAGAACGATCTATTCCTGGGAGTATCAGAGCGCTGATGATGAATACGTGTCGAAAGTTTGGTTTTAAATTTAAGCAGAGATCAAAAACTCTCAAGCCTCTGATAGTCTATACCCGCCGTCGGTATGTCATGATCGGCAGCATGTAATTCGGTAAGCACCTCGCGCGCATTCACAGATTTTCTCAGTTGCAGGACAACACGCCGCTGTCGCCGGAGCGCGTGGTGAAATTAAGCGTCCGTGACGTGCATCCAGATGAACGTAGAAAAGCATGACGCCACGAGAGAGCGTAACGGGCGCGGATTCCGATGAATTATTAAATGACAACGAAGAGAAACTGGAAGCTGCACGAGCTGTGGAAGCGAGCGACCAGGTCGCGCGGCAGTCCTTCGAGGGTGCACTGCCTCGTCGGACGTTCGGTCGACGCCCTCTAGTTACAGCGGGCGGGCGACAGACGCTGTATTCCTGCAATTACGCCTAGCTCGCCTCGGTCTCGTGTCGCGTCGTGGTCGTCGCGGCGCCGCGTCGAAAACGAGGTTGGCGGCGACGAGTGGCGCGCTCGCGCTCGCGTCAAAAAGACTGCCAGATCTAATTCGGTCTGAGGTGGCGACGGAGTGCGGTTAAGTCGCAGGCACTGACTGAGCAAGTTGCATCAGCCGAGCCGAGAGACCGGCCCTGCAGCGCGTTATAAGAACGTCCGGTCTAATTTGGGCGTTGTTTCGCGACGTTCGGTGAGACAATGGAGGTCGTGCGCGCACTTTTCGTGCCCGAGTCTAGAGTGAATCTGCGAGTGAATATCATAGGACAGCGAATGAACGAATCATTCGTGACAACCGAGATATCGCAGCGCACTATCGACTTCTTACCGCGATGTCTGCCAATTAGGCTAAGATATTTTTCTCGATGAAGTTTTATTTCCAGTAATTTATACTATGGTATGTAAATGTCTCTGTTCCTCCTATGCCTTTTTAATGGATAATATGTAGAGTGCTTTGCGCCATGATAAAATGTGTTATTATTTTCCCTCAAAGTGCACCAGAATCCGTTCCTTCGCCGTAACCCTAATTAAGAGTTTCCATGTATGTAGTTGGATTAAAGCGAGAGACAACAAAAAAGGAAGAAAAACACGAAAAGAAAGCGTAAAAGGCAAGCAAAAATATAGAATCTGAGATAGAAAAATAGGCGACAGAAAAGAAGGAAGGTGAATCCCAATTGCAAAATTCTGAATACGTACTATTTGGACAGGGAAAAGGAAATCGTTCTCATTTTTTCCAACCTTGTTATGCCAGGCATGCACTGCGTGATCAGACTACCAGGCCAAACTGCTTAAGTATAGTGAGTAAGCTAGAAAGTGTGCGTTTATTTCATATCGCCTGGACTACTGCAACTCGATGTTCTACGACCTCACCGACGGTCTGATGAGCCGGCTGCAGTCTGTTCAGAATGCAGCTGCACGTTTTGTGTCGGGGGCTCGACGCTATGACCAGAACATCGAGTAGAACATCGAGTTGAGTATAGATGTGTCGTCAAACGGACCTGCAACAGCTATGGAGACAGATGTTTTGCTGCTGCATGTCAAAAACTGTGACATAACAGACAATCTTATCATGAAATAACTCAGTTTTCATTACAAAAAAAGACAATAACAAAAGAAAAACTACCCTGTAAACCAGACTTGTAGTACTCGAGTCCGGACTTGGACTCGAGTCCGGACTTAAGTCCGTTTTTGCTGGACTTGGACTTGGAGGCTCTGCCAGCAAGTCCTTTTTCAAGTCCTTTGTACCTACAAGATCGATAGCACTGTAACAGACTACTTCGCTGTGGCTTTTGTACCGTAATCGTTTCGCTTTGAAGTCACTAGTAACATGAATCTCATGCTGAACCACGTTACAGAAATCTGGGTTATCAGAAAATCATTGTGGAAACTCATCCAACACAGCTAATAGTTCTTTCTGTTGTTGTTCAGTTAGATGTGACAGCAACAACTGATCAGGTGATTTTGAAGGATCAACAGTATTGACATACCCAAAATCCACATTCTGTTTATACACGATTGCACGACGATGCACACTACCATGATCTGGGGTTTCACTCGGATTTTGTTTACACAGTACCTCGTCATACCCAGGGGGCCAAAGGGGTCA
>Ga0209367_1007525_pt1 | contig 15000 bp, 11 predicted proteins | sample WorMetLIZISLAND2_FD_187412 | JGI IMG/M metagenome (GOLD analysis project Ga0209367, IMG submission 187412) | Marine gutless worms symbiont microbial communities from Max Planck institute for Marine Microbiology, Germany - Olavius geniculatus... ... | reverse complement strand
TAATAACGCGTGTGGTCATGCTATTAGGTAGTAAGTAACCGTTATAAGTGGCTTGGTTACTGTAAGAAATATCTGAAGCGCAATATCTTTGTAACTGATCACCAGTAGGAAAACAGTATTTTAGTATTAAAACAGCAAATATAAATGTACAAAACATCAGTTTATACACTTGTTAACGGCAACATTTACACATTGACACACAGTCAGTGTGATGCGGGCAATATCACCTTTTGTTATTTTTGCTGTTTTCGATGTGCAAGTCCTTAAATGTTGCCGTTAACAAGTGTATAAACTGATGTTTTGTACATTTATTAACACATAACAACCAAACACATTGTAAAAATATTCTGGACAAAAATAATAATTTGTGAGTACTTTGTTTAAACAGAAGACATATAATCTGCGTAAATCGAACGCATAGGATATAGGCAAAATACCCAACACAATATTGCACATACAGCAAATTAACCTCATCGTTCAATTTAAAGATTTTATACAAAGCAGTTTTCCAAGTAAATGACACAATAACATTGGAAAGGCAGTAGACCCAACACAGGGCTGAGGCATGTAATAACAAGAAATTTGAGCTAATGCTTACGAGACGCGCGAAAGCCTATAGCAGTTCCGGTTCAGTAGTTTAGCTGAAAATTGGGGTGTTCACGCTAAGTTAATATTGGCATTGGCGTAATTCCGCCTATTCCTACAAGTGTTACCGTGGCTTGGTCTGTCGGTCCCTGGCAGTAGTAAATTAGTGTCCACTTTGGAGAATACTCTGAATTGGATCCAAAGAGGGCAATCCCGATTTCTATGCATCTGCTTTTTTCTTGTGTCATTTGTAGATCTTCAAATGCACATTGTCATAATTTTTGTCTTAATAACGTCTGTTGTTGTTTACTTTTGTAGCCGTCTTGCAGCTGATCCAAAGTATCTGGATGTATTAAAAACACGAGTCCATTCCATTTTCTGCCATCTCTTAAATTTGATAACAGATTACTATTTTGGCAGTTCCAGCTCTTCAATTATTGGGAGTGACTGTTGAGTGACGCTGTTCGATATCTTGGTGACTAGATGTGATAACATTGTCATTATATTTTGTTGATTTGCTCTTATTCTGTTGCAGTCACAGCACCACCAGCACAGCCTCAGCCGTCATCGTCGTCATCGTCATCGTCGGTTCAGCTGCAGCCTCAGCCGAGCACTAGCAGGGGTGCCAGCGGCATCCAGGTTTCTGTTGCTCAGCAGCAGTCGGCGGCTGGCAACAGCAACGTGGCCATGCTTTCTCCTCAGGTGTGCATTTGTAATCACCAGGGGCCGTATGCATAACAACGTCTTAGTTTACGCAAAGACTAGCGGATACGTCGGGACTAACAAGTCCGAGACTACATCATGTAATTGACAGAGTTATTCAATATGCAAAAAGATGGAGTAGCGGCCCGACTAGCAAGTCCTGGCGTAGTTGTGCACTGTCTCTCGATTGCCACCAAATTCAATGACCTCGGTTATTATGGATTTTTTTACGATTTCGAGCTGCGGGACACATTTCAAGAGCGAATTACGCCGAAAACAATTGAGATAAACGTAGAAAAGCTGCGTATGAAATTTTTAGCATTGAACGCAGATTTCAACGGTCCAAGTCTCGATTTTCTAGGTTGAAGGAAACGTGCGCACGAGGGCATCAAAGAGCGGTACCCCCATAAAAGTCATTATTTTGCCATTGTTGGCCAGTCTTTCGTGAAAATGCTTGCTATCCATCACAACAAACACTAGTGACGAGTTTTTCAGTCGTATCAACATCGATGACTGTGAAAGTTTCCGAGATAAGGGTTTTTTCATTAATTTTTTGCGATCTTCAGCTGCAGCACACACTACAGGAATGAACTGCGATGAAATGGCTGGAGATAGACTGACAGTTTGAGAACAGAACATTATCATTTCCATTCACTCTGTTCAGTTGGTGAAGATAATGAACAGCAGTTATCCCCGTTTTCTGCCATAGATAACTAGAAATTTAGACCAAAGCCCAACGTGAATCCCCACGTAGCAAAGTCATGTGCCCAAACTCAAATGCGTTAGCATACACAAAACGTGCACTGTCGACTTAGGATGGGTCAACATCTACGCATATAACTTTTGGTTATATACGTAGAAAATTACTGTAGGCCAATAGCCTATGCCTAAGTGCCGCACATGCCAATTGCATTCAACTCATACGATTTCTCACGCATAAAGGATTGACGCAGTCAACACTACAAAGCAGCCGAAACAGGTCCTAAAACGGTAGGCCTACAACTCGTCTTGACGACGTAGGGGCCCCAAGGTCCCGAACGAAGCGCAGGAGGCGGAAGCGCAGGAGGGAACAGGGTGGTGTCTCGGGGAGAACGCCTTAAAAATTTTGTGCAACAATATTTCTAATCATTTCACAGTTTTGCTTTAACTTGGAACCGTGGTAGGCTACTGTGTATTTTGTTTCTGTTCATTGCAGGTATTTTTGTAATGTCTTTTGGACTTGTCCCGAAATTATTGTCGAGCAGGTTATACGTTCTTGCTACGTTTCACCAAACTCTGCAGACTACGCCCCTAAAGGCACCTGTTCAGACTTCAGAATGTCGTTCTTGTGTGCTAGCCCAAATGTGTTTGATAAATGAACGTTTACAACTTTATATTCTAGACGTACTATGCATAGTCAGCTAAACTGTACGATAATAATTGTTGCGCTAACGCTTGTTTGTGTCGACATTGTAGCGACCCAGTCGGCGTATTGCCGTCGATACAGAGCAGTTGAACTCATCCAGTGAAGATCAGATGGAAGAGTCAGTTGACGTCACAACTTTACCTCCATCAGGTGCTGCTGCTGCTGCTTCTGCTGCAGAAGCCGCTACTTCAGGTTGATATCATAACTAGCAGTCATTTTGTTCGTCAGTGCTACCAGGGCTGGAAAAAAATCTATATTTGGGGAAAAATTTTTTTTATTTTTAAGAATATCAGGTAATTTATGAAAATTTTAATAGTTAAGTTGTCATAATTGACGTTTAAGATAATAGTTAATTTCGATTAAACGTAACGCCGGTTAATATACAAAGTGCATGTTTATTATTGACTACCACTTACACCCCGTTTACACGATCAAGCTGGCTCAACGAGTTGGCTATATGTTAGCTGGACGAACCAGGTCGATGTTTGCTCGATGCTTGCTGGATGTCTGCTCGACGTTTGCTCGATGTCCGCTCGATGTTAGCTCGACGTTTGCTTGATGTGTACTCGATGTTTGTTATGCTTTATGCATGCTTCATATTTGCTCGATGTTTGCTCGATGTCTGCTTGCTGTTTGCTCGATCGTATAAACGGGATATTATTTAACAACAGCTGTCACAAATGGACTGAGACAACTATATGGGTCTATATTATCATTTTGTTATTCATCTCCGGTATATAATGCATTGTGGTGACGTGACTTGAGGTGAAAATTTAACGATTAAAATCTTATTAATCGTTAAAGTTTTTCAACGATTTATCGTGCGATAAGTTGTTATAGTTTTCGCCTTTTTGGTTTGAACTTTTTAGGTAATTCTGAGATTCTGTGATGAACTATAAACACATTTTTGCTGCGAACGGAGGAACGGAGACTTTTGTCTATTTTTGACGCTTGGCGCTACATTTTTCGTGCTTGTGCACGCTGTTATAGACGAAGCTCCTAACACGCTGGAGTCCATCACGAGACTGAGGTCACGACTGTCAGACATCATCGAGCCAGACTTTGGTCTGTTGGATCACCTGCTCAGACTCGGCGTGTTGACTCGTCAAGACTATGATGACATTCGCAGTGACAAGAGAGCGGCCTGGAGACGAAGTCAAACTGTGCTCGATCTGCTGACGTCTGAGAACAAGTGCAACTTGTTTTTCAAGGCATTACAGCGAACTGAGCAGCAGCATGTGGTCAATCTTATCACCCAAAATGGAGGTTCGAATTACGAAAAATTTTCATAATACACGTTTGTAATTTTTTTGCGATACCGTCCTTATCTCTATAACATATTGCAGCTACCGTCTAACAGTGTCTATCGTGCAAGCTGTGCGTGGGGGTAGGCCTAAATGGGGCGAATGAAATCGCGAGACATGACATAGCGAGAATAGACAACGTGGCATCAGCTCGCAATCGCGAGACTTGTTTTATTGTTCGATTATCTTATTGTAGCGTTTTAGCTTTACTCGATCTTCTAACAGCAGACGATCAGTGCAGTAACTTTATAACTGCTTTACAGCGAACTAACCATTTTTTGACAACGTGAATAAGGCTAAATGGCGCATAAAAATGATTAAATCACCTTTAATTCTACGTAACCGGTAGTTAGTTCAACAATGAATAATTTTTGACACGCGTTTCGTTAGGAAAATATCAGCAAAATAGCACAATACATCAGTATTAGGTTGTGTAAAAACATTCTAGCAGTAAAACGTTAAACGTCTTTATCGTACGTTGTCTACGAAAAAATACGCATAACCATATGGTAATTTCAACTTCTGATCTGGTACCGCGTTGTCAGGTCTCGCGATTTCAGCCCCCCCCCCACCCCGGCCTAATATCTGTTTTGCAGTGCAATCGGAACAATTTTGCTTTCATTGCGGTTTCTAACGCCAGTGAATAGAATTTCACAATATAAAATAAAACACGTAAACTAACACCAAAACCACTGTCAAAAAGACTGGTATGTTCAAATAGCTGTACGTGAAATAAATGATTGATAGAGGTATCGTGCGCTTGCTCTGTAGTAAACTCGCAATAAACTATTTTTTTTACTTTACGTTTTACCTCCGCCAAGGAGGTTATGTTTTTGCCAGAGTTTGTTTGTTTGTCTCTGTGTTAGCAAGATAACTCAAAAAGTTATAAACGAATCTTTCTGGAATTTTCTGCGAATGTCAGGAATAGCAGTGATTCAATTTTGTGGGTGATCTGAAAGGAATCCTGAATTCTGGATCACTTTGAAATTTTCGTTAACGTTGCTTTCAGTGGGGCATAAGGGAAACCGCTGCCAAACCGAATATTGTGACGCCACCTGGTGAACAACATGGCGTTGGCGGAGGTCTGCGGTCTCTGACTGCGTTTTAGTTTTGTTTATTAGATCATTGCGTAATAGGGGATTAGTTTACTGTGATTTTGTACTTTATCTGCATTTACACCATGTCCGGAAAAACATCCCGAACATTATCGACTGTAATTAAAAGACGGTTTTACTAATTTTAATATTTTTGGTATTAATATTTTTGGCACAAATGGCCATTAAATAACCGGTTATTTTACCACCTCACCAAATGTCTGCTTCTGCACTACCTGGGAAAACTGAACCAACAAAATATGCATTGAAGTGAACAAAAATGGACCTACGTCAAAAAGCATCCCCAACATTATCGATTGTGAGTTAGAGATGGATTCATAGATTTTAATAATTTTTAATGCAGATATTTTTGACACAACTGCACATCAAAGAAACAATCGTTTTAGTTCCCACCTTACCTAGTGTGTGCTTCCGCACTACCTGAAAAAACCAAAACAAGCGATATGTGAATTGCAATAAACAAAAAAAGTTTAATAAATTTTGTATCTTTGGACCTGTGGTTTTAACTTTCTAACAGCCGGTCAATTACAAGGTTTGACTGTCATGCAGCACTGTGTCAACCAGATGACCTTCAACAATGGTGATGAATTTAAAAAGTGACTGCTAATGCCCAAAGTCGATTATGCTATCTGGTCCGAGACCTGCTCGAAACCTGCTGGAGACCTGCTCGCTAGCAAGTCTCAGACTTGCGTGCGTGCGTGATAGTGTCGTGATAGTGTCGCTTCGTCCAAAGTCCACCATGCTATTAGCAAGTCAGAAGACTTGTTCGCGCCCATGAACTTCATTGACCTGACCTGAGCAGTGTGACCTGACCTGTATTATTTGTGTACGTAAACAGTCTTGATCGGTCTGGAGCAGAACATCATTGACACTGCTGTCAACGACAGGAGAAACCATCTCTGTGCCTGTGGTCACGTAATGGGCCGACACTTTGAAGTTTGAACATTTCTTTTACTCTAGGCAGTTGAAAAACGGACAGTTGGATGAACTGTCCTCTCAAGTGACAGATATGTGGAAAAATGTGTTTTGTGTCTTATTTTGATTAAGTAATAATGCTTCCTTTGACAAAAATAATATATTTTGTTTGTTCTGTTTTCCCCAGATAGTGCAGAAATATACATTGGGTGCGGTGGGAAGTTAAACGGTCGTTTGATGGCCAGTTCTGTCAAAAATATTTTTGTCAAAAATTATTAAAATCTGATAATTTTTCTTTAAGCTACAATCGAAAATGTCCAGGATGTTTTTTTCCGGACACGGTGTATAAATAATGGAATATGTACTTTTAACGACAGATATCGGAGCCCAGTACGGTGACGTTCGTCCTTTGGATGAAGCTCGGATGCGCAAGCTGTCCATCAATGGTGTTCAGCTGCTGGATCGTATCAAAGCTGATGTTTTGTTTGTATCTGAGCTTGCTAGTCTCGGCTGCATCACATCGCCACAACAGGAGCACCTGATGAACATTCCACAACCACGTGACCGCAACGACAAACTTCTCGAGTTCTTAACTCGTCGAAGTGTCGCTGACTTCGAAAAATTTATTAAAGTTCTCGCCAAGGAACAGGCATTTTTGGTGCAACTGTTGGTTACTGACGGAGGTAATGTTGTGGTTAAACTGCATCAATAAATTTTAGCAGAATTTGATTTTCTTATTCCACTCTATCATATAGTGGACTGGTAGAAGTATAACTGAATACAAACAGCGAGCAGCGATCAGCTACGGCCTACTTAGCAATATTATTTATGTTTTCTTGCTTCGAATATTTTTTTACTTTTAAATCCAGAAGTGACGAGACAGTGGTCTCAGCTTGCCGAAAACCTGCAAACCAACATTAGACAGTTTGCACATGTAACGTATGAAGCACCTGTGAAACTTTGTCACCATGGGATCATTTTGAATACAATGTTGGCTCTAGAACTGTTTGATACTATATCTCGGTTTTTCTTCAAATAAGGGTCATAATAGTTGACAAAGCTTATAAAAAGGTGTGCTTATTACGGTTTAATTACCAGTATAACAAAAATAACTGTATTCATTGCGTTTTAATATTGCTAACAATTATTTTGCTTTTTGTGTTTTTTGAGTTTTTGTGTATACTTTTGCAGTCGTTGTTGATATGGATGCCGAATTAGATGACTCATCAGTTGATGACGTCAGTCGTACCGAAGACAGAATCGTGTCACAGTGGAAGGAAATTTCTGCCGATGAGCAACATCAGCTGCGTGAGAGAGTCGATGAGATCTTTCGTCCTCTCGGCTTACAGACCCGATTGATTGTGCTAGATCGTGCTGAAAGTCTTGCTCTCATCTTCATCTGTATGACACTGTCAGCGCTCATGAGACTTCGTGATCAGTTTACCAGTGGACAACTCAAAGACATTTTCGAGTCACTCTTCACTTTCCTCTCAGTCCCAATTCGCACTGTCCGTATCAAGCGACTGTTTTGGTCGGAGCTTGAGTATGAACAATGCTTGAAGCTTTTCAGTTCTGCACAAGGTAAGCAGTCAGTTTTCGTAATCATTTTGGGAATTAATAAAATGTTTATCCTTTCTTTTGATTTACTGAAATTATCGGACATTTTAGTTGTATCGCAGTAAAAAAGATCACGTTTTAATACTTTGTTGCATCAAACCGGAGCACTGCTGATGTTATTTATATTTTAACCAGGTCTGTCTTTGGGGAGTGGCAAAGGGGCTCCCGCTACGGCGGTGAACGCCACAACGGACAACCGTGGACACAATTTGCGGCTTTCATTGAACGCCAAAAGTGTTTCAGCTTCAAGGGGCCTTCGCCCTTTTACCTCCTGGCCAGAGGCTCTGCCCCTGGACCCCGCTATGGGCTCTGCGCCAGATCACCATTATAGGGGCGCGCTCGCCATGGCCCCCTTTGGCAAATTCTAAATACACGGCGTACCACAGTTTGTGGTTTAGTGTGCTCACAGGTCACTATGTGGTAGGCTACCAGGAACCTCGCGAGTAAGTCAGTGCCAAGGGCTCTGCGCGCTGGCAAAGGACGGCTTTGATTTTAGTACAATTATGTCAATATTTGTAAATTGTGTACATGTAATAGAAGAACGAGATTTCAGCGAGGTTATCAAACTCTCGTCAAACTTGTCACTTAGCGAGTTGCAAGCCAACACGGTTTGTTTTAGGCTTATTATTATTTTTTGTCACAGCATACCGGTAGTATATGTAATATCCAACTGTAAAAAAATTTTTTTAAAAATTTTCAAACTTTTGATTTAATAAAAATATTGATTTTTTATTTTTTAAAATTTTTTCTTGAAAAAGTAGAAGTCGTGCAAGAAGACTGCAAAGTTTAGTTAAATGGTTTTACTGTACATTTAAGACTTACGTTAATTTCAAGTTGCTCTATAAATTTGCAAAGGTTAAAATTTTAACAGCTGGTTGATGTCAGTCGTAGTAAAGAGAGTTGCTGTTATTTTGCTGATGTTCGTTATAAAGAGCTTGCAGTTGAAATATATTGAGACTTAGTAGGGCCTAAGTTTAATACATGAATCTAGAAATGATGGCTGTCGATATTATGTAGTCCAGAATAAAAATTGTATCATGTTTCAACTTAATACTTTACGTGCAAATTGGGTAAAAGAAAATGACGCTGGCATCTGCTAATTTTAGTACAAATTTAAGATGTAGAAAGTGGAAAAGTGTATAACAAATACCGAAAGTTTCGCACAGTGTCTTGATGTTCTATTACAGAAACTCAGTGATATGCCGCTTGAAATGCTGGAGGCGGTGCTGATGAGAGCGTTCATAATGCTTTGCGAGTCGGGTCGGTCCAGCAGTTCTGAGCGGAGAGCATTCATTCTGCTGTCCTCAGTCTGCTGCGACTGGCACCAGACTCTGACTGGATGGCCGCAGTCACCAACTCCGCACTGGGTCAGACATCAGCTCAAGAAACTCATTGAACGTGAGTACCGTATTCACTTATATTAGCACATTGTATTTTACTAACGGCGTAATTTTATGTTGCGTTTGACTAAATCAGTCAGGCCTTTTTATCGCTTTGGGTAGAAAATAAGCAATTCTGCACATTACTTTTTCCATTTAGCTATGTCATTTTTCTCTAAGTGACTCTGAAACCCGCTGTCTACATATTTTTTTCCAAATCTCTTTCCACGTGTTTTTAGTCTTCCGTTTTTGTGGCTTTGTGGTGTCCATGGTAGTGCTTGTTTAGCAATAAAGGTTAGAAGGTTAAAGGTTAAATGTCATCCAATCGCGGAGCTACGGAGCGTTATCTGCCATATAAGATCAAACAATGTTACTTGCCACCCACACAAGTGAAAGCGCTCCGCTATAACCCTAGCCAAGCAGGACAGTACTTGAGTTATCTAACCCGTAGCAATGGAAGGCCGAGTTGAACTTGGTGTTGATTATATACAGCATAGGCCTAAAAAACCGGACCTGTTTGAGCGTTGATAACTCGGCGATGGTTAGTGGTAGAAAGACGTGTGATAAGCCAAAAGTTTCAGAATGCTGTAAAGAATAAACGACAAATTTGCCTAATGTGCATGAATATTCGTCACCCCCGAAATTCTGCCAAATTTGACTGTAAAACATGGATTTAACATGACATTTGAGCTTTTATAACTTGGCGATGTTTATTGATGGAAAGGGGCGTAATATGCCAAAAGTTTTAAAATTATGTACAGAAAAAGTGTACAACTTGCATGTCTCAGCGTTTAAATATTGTTTGCCTGATTTACACAAATCTGCCCCACCCTTAAAATCATGCTAAATTGGCAGAAACGCATGAATTTAAGTTGATTTTCATTTAACATACAGTGAAATATCAACAATCATTAACACATACGTTGAGTTTAGATGAAATTCGACATAGGCAGTTGCCCAGCTTTTGCATTCATAACCGTCATCAGTCCTTTTAGGCAGCTGATTGATCGATGGAGTCAATGTGTTCAGGATCAGTTGAGCCCAGCATTCGATTAGCACACGTTTTAGCCGGTCAGTTACTGAACTTTTGTGACCATGCTATCTGTTGCAATGCCCCCACGTTGTATAATTCACAGAATTTAAATCTGGACTTTGTGGCAGTGATTTTTTGAGTCTCGTGCACATGGAAGTGCAGACAAATGCCTAATTTCAGGGGTAATGAAGATTTATGCAAATTAGGCAAAAATATTTAAATGATTTGCTATGCATTTCGGCCTTTTTTGTCTACAACATTCTAAAACTTTTGACATATTATACGCCTTTTTACGGGTACATCGCTTTCTATACATCGCTGAGTTATCAACGCTCAAACAGGTCCGGTTTTTTTTGGCTCACCCTGTACACTGTGTCCGGTAAAAAACTGACCCCCTAGACATCGTGCAATTATAATGTCAAACCTGGACAAATTTGAATACAGTTTTGTAGACTTAATTTACAATAAATTTCTGATGCGATTGCCAAATTTCGTTAAAAATATTATTCCTTACCAGAATTATTAATTGTTGAATATCAATAACAAAATATCTTTGTTACCGATATGGTGTTACATAAGTAAACCCCTGTGTACATTTGCGTAACTTTAACAAACAACATCTGATTCTGGCAAAATTTTACATCAACGATGCATCATTCATTGGCAGTCAAAGTGCCAAATTTCAATTAAATTTATTTACGCAGTTACAGTTATAGCGCCTTTTGTGAGTCTTCTTCGGGCAAAATTTTCGAAAATAAACAACAAAAAAGTAGCACTAGACACGTTACAAAAAATTTGGAAAACAGGAAGCACCGACCAAAGGCATGAGACCGGCACACTGAAGCATGCACGTACTGAAGAGAATGTGATCACTGTGGATGAACAGATAAGTTTACTAAACCACGAAAGCCAGAAACAAGCATACCGTTCAACACGCCAGATGTCCATAAAGATGGGTCTAATACAGTGTACATAGTACAGATCATTCATTGCGATTTTTTAAAGTGTCTTTAATTTTCCAACACGCCGGTTGGCTATTACTGTTATCTTGCATTAATATTTTACAAGGTAGTGTAGTGACGCTAGTAAGGTGTGGTGGGATATTAAATAACCACTTTATTGCCAATTGGTCATAAAGTGTGCCGGTGACAAAAGTTTGATAGTCGGTTAATATTTGCAGAAGATATGGACAATCACAAAGTGGGTCTTTTTGAGACACAGTGTAGTAACCACTTGATGGCGACCCGATCACCAGTAGTCGAACTCGCGACCTGTAAGTCCAACGTCTTGACCGCATCAGTCCTGTCATTGTTTCTTTTCAATGCATATCCAATGCAGTTATATTATTTTTTAAACTGGATTATGATTGGCTTTTGGTCATTTTTTTTCTTTTACAACTTTTCGTTAGTTAGTTTGCCAGAAGCAAGAATCTACTGTTTTTCAAGAATATCAATCTGATTAGCATTTCCAAAGTTACAAGTCGTAAGCAAAGTGGCCTCATTGTTTTTGGCATATCTTGTAGTGTACTTGACAATGACAAATTAGTTTATGTACGCAATAGAGTGTGTTGCAGATTACTATTATTATTTATTTATTTATTTATTTATTTAATAAACCAAGCACATAACAAACGCATATGCAAAAGTAACTGATCAACTGTTTAACAAAACTGTTTCAAACTGCAACCATGTTTTACACAGTCTATTGCCACCATCATCTACAGCGTCGCAGCACTATAATCTTAGGCGTCGTATGCACTTTCGCTTCCTGAGCATGGCACATATTTATCTGACTGTAATTTTGTCATTCGTATGCTATATAAACACAGTTATTAAGTTCTAAACGTCGTTTTTAGGCCTATCACATGATAACTTTCATCATATTTTTACTAGTTATTAGATTTCAGGCAATCACACATTCCAATTTTGTTGCTGTTATGCTGTTATCATCATTAGTGTTCAGTTGACATGCTTGTTTTTCCAACATTTGTAAATAGTCTTGTGGACTTTTTAAAGTTTTATATTTACTGTATGTTACGCCTAAATTGTGCACATGCTTGCGTTTTGTCAAGCTATTGTATTAAACGAATATGATGATGATGATGATGGTACTAAAGACATTTAAAACTAGAAATATAGGGCAAAGCCCAACGAGAGGCCGCGCAGCGCCGTAAGCCCGATTGGAGGAAAAGTTTAGGAAGCTAAAATTCACCCGGTAGCAAAGTCACGTGGCCCGAGCTCAAATACACTAGCATACAGAGAATGCGTATTGTCGACTTAGGGTGCATTTACATCTGCGCCTATAACTTTTTTGTTAGTGGTCCAAAGTTCACCAGTTTCATATACAACGCAGAAGGAATTCCGCTCAATGAAGTTTTTTTTTGTTTTCAATATATGGACCAGTTTTTGAGATATTTGCGGTCAAAGTTGAAAGTTGTCCTAAATCGCGCCGAATTTTGGACGTTTTTTGCCCTTCCAAATTTTAAGTGGGCGGTGCCCCCCAAATGTTGTATATAAATGATAATGCCCACCTTGTGGTACGTCGCGTGGCAAAGTTTCATGCGGTTACTCCCTTTGACCCCAAAGTTATAGGCGTTAATACGCTACATTTTAAGCCAATTATGACACCCCTTTGTAAAAATTGTAAGAGGACGCCCATCCTCGGTGGGGTGCGGGCTAGCAAGATTTGGACACTCTATAGCTTTTGCAAAAATTTCGGAGCGCAGCGCCTCCTAGGAGCCAAAATATGGTATTTCGAATAAGTCGATTTTGGGGGTACAATTGCACATCTAAATCTCCGTTGTTAGTGGACCAAAGTTCACCTAACGTTTTTCGTCCAACGGGGAGGAAATGCTGTCGGTCATATAATTTTCCGATTTCGGATATCTCTGTAAGTTTCGGAGATATTTGCGCTCAAAGTGGGAAGGGGTCTGAAATCGGGCCAAAATTAGCCTGTTTTTCGCCTCCCCCAATTTTTTTTGGGGGGGCACTAAATTTTTGGACCGGCGTTATGGAATTGAACATGCTTCCGAGCATGACGCAAAATTTCGCGGCGATAGGCCAAGGGACGTCAGAGATTTCGCGTTAAAAAACTAGAAATATGGGGCAGAGCCCAACGTGAGACCGCCCGGCGCCGTAAGTCCGATGGCGGTTAATTCAGGCGGGTGAAATTAACCTGGTAGCATAGTCACGTGGCCCGAAGTCAAATGCACTAGCGTACGCAGAACTCGCATTGTCGACTTAGGGTGTGTCAACATCCGCGCCTGCAACTTGTTCGTTAGTGGACCAAAGTTCACCAAATTTTTTTGGTTCAACGCGAGAGGGATGGCAGTCGATCAAGTTTGTTATCAATTTTTGGTATTTCAATTCGCTGCAGATATATTCGCGTTCAAAATTTGAAGTTGCTCGAAATTACGCCGAATTTTGAACTTAAGTAGGTCAACATCTGCGTTTATAACTTTTTTGCTAGTAAACAGAAGTTTAGCCCTACTAATTGTTTTTTCCAACGCAGCAGAGATTGTTCTTGATAAAGTTTGTGTTTCTTTGTCGATATCATGACCGGTTTTTGAGATATTTGCGGTCAAAGTCGAAAGTTGTCTTAAATCGCGCCGAATTTTAGACGTTTTTTGCCTTCCCAAATTTTAAGGGGGCAGTACCTCCCCAAATGTTGTATATAGGGCCTAAGTGATAATGTTTCCTTTATGGCCTGTTATGTTGCAAAGCTTCATGGGGTTACTTTTCCTACCCCAAAGTTATAGGCGCTAATACGCTGAATTATAAGCCAATTTTTGACCCCTTTTTAAAAAAAAAATTGTTGTGGGAGCCCCCATCCCAGTGGGGTAAGTACGTAAGCAAGTAAAGTGTAAATTTGTAAGTAAAGTGTAAATTTATATAGCGCATACTTAAAAAGATCTCTAATGCGCTTAATACATTTTGTCATCAATATTTCGCAAAAATGTATATCTTCCGCTGACGTTTGAAAGTATCAAGACTCAGTTCTGAGTCACGAAGACTGTCTTGCAGCGAATTCCAAGTCGACGGGCCCGCCACATTTTTTACCCCTTTTTGAAAGAAATTGTTGGGGGAACCCTTAATCCCCGATCTTCGTTGGGGTATACGCTAGCAAGACTTAGTCATTCTGTAGCGCGTGTAAAAATTTCGGGGCGCAGCGCCCACTAGGGCCGAAATATGGTATTTCAAAAAAGCCGATTTCGTGGGTACAAATTGCACCTCTAAATCTTTGTAGTAAGTGGACCAAAGTTTACCGAACGTTCTTGCCCAACGCGGGAGGAAACGCTGTCTGTTAAACACTTTTCCGATTTTGGATATCTCTATCCGTTCCGGAGATATTTGCGCTCAAAGTAAGAAGAAGTTCGAAATCGGGCCAAAATTTGCGTGTTTTTCGCCCCCCAAATTTTTTTTGGGGCATGCCTTTAAATTTTTGGACCGGCGTTATAAAATTGATCATGCTTCCGAGCACGTCGCAAAATTTTGCGGAGATCGGCTGAGGGACCCCGGAGATTTCGTGTTGAAAAAAAAGAATTGCAGTAAAGAATTATTTGTATTTTCTGGCAAAAATGGCGTTTAATAATTTACACCTTGGCATGATAAAGTGCCCGGGCACTGTATCGCCATTTTTTCCTGGGGGCAGTTGGGGGAAGGGGGAGCCCCCCTCTGGCGCCGCCGATGGGATAGGAGCAGTAGTTGTTGTAGTTGCAGTTACGTTGTATTGTTACAACTTACAGGTTCGTGTCGTCCATTTCAACGATCAGCTCGAAGGCTCTATGATTTGTTTGTGGACGTGGGGGGTGAGTTTTCAGTAATTACTACTACTGTGCCGTACGTCAGTAGTTTGCATCATGTCTGTGCTCTATTTCCACTCATGTCAGCGATTCAGCATAAGGCCGCCTACTTTTGTGCATACCGCCATATTATTATATATACAC
>Ga0209367_1007524_pt1 | contig 15001 bp, 6 predicted proteins | sample WorMetLIZISLAND2_FD_187412 | JGI IMG/M metagenome (GOLD analysis project Ga0209367, IMG submission 187412) | Marine gutless worms symbiont microbial communities from Max Planck institute for Marine Microbiology, Germany - Olavius geniculatus... ... | reverse complement strand
TATTCTGCAGCAATTGGGTCTCATGATCATAAATCAGTTTTTGCTGATTGTGATGCTATGTGCTTTTGTGGTACTTCTGGAATTTCTGTCGGTGCTGAGTTGAACATCTGGGTGCTAATTTTTTTTTCGCTAAGTCCTCATTCAGTATTCCTGGATTGTTGTCACCAGTCGTGTGCTAATTAGTTAACGGTGCTGCTGTTGCTAACTTGAATGTATTCTAATTGATGATTTTGTGTGTGATATTTTCTGGCAATTAGGACATTGGTCAGGAAATTATACATAAAACTCAACTATTCCAAGTTCTCGTTCTCGTTCTCGTGGTTCTTGGTCTCGTTCTCGTTCTCATTCAATTGTTCTTGTTCTCGTTCTCGTTCTCGCCATAATCTGGTCTCGTTAACATCCCTGGCTATTACAACTGCAATAAAACTTGCAACACTGCAACAAAATGTGCACTGGAATGAACACATTTATTCGTCATAAAGACAGAAACAGACAGCAAGAAAAGACAGCTATGTACAGATAAAAAAAACACTGCCTATATCTAATAGAATCGTCCAGCGCACATTGTGCTAAAGAGAAGAAAAAAGCTATGGCGAAACAGGCGATAAGCTATTTCCTTGGCGACAATGTAGCATGTAGGCCTAGTGAAATCTCAGCCTATTTTTTTATTATTCTGACTCTTGTGTCGAAATAAAGTGGTCATATCCAACAGTTTTAGACACTATAGCCTAGGCTATAGGAATTCAAAAGCTGCACGGCGACTGTTAGACAGCCACGCAGCGTGCGTCAGCAGCCGTGGGCCGGTCGGACGCTACGCTGTGATTGGCTGCAACTTGCACTTTCATGAATAAAATTGTGGGCGCACAATATTATGCTAATGAGGTCTGCAACGTTGCGCAACTTATTGCAGCGTTTGTTGCAAGTTTTATTGCAGATGTAATAGCTTTTCTTGCAGCTGCAAGACGTTGCATGTTGCATGTTTTATTGCAGTTGTAATAGGAGTCTTAAGAACCCTATTTTGATACAGTTGTCAAGATACTGTGCTGCCGGACTGCAGTTGTTATCACTGACCAGTCAGATATGCTAGTGTCATTAGATCTGTTTGACGTCTTCCAGTGACGCGTTGGCGGCGGCCACTGTGTGCGCCTAGAACCCTTCTCTGACTGACCGGTGCTTACTCAAACTCACTCACTCACTGCAGTCATTAACACTATGGGCCTACTGACAACAGGGAGCATGAGAAGTCATGCACTGATACGGCTGTGTTAATTACACTGGCAGACGATCAACTATTGCAGTCGCCTGTCAAGTGCGCAACATCTCTTGCCAACTTCAAATGTGCTGGCAGCTCATTTCGGTTTCCATTTTTGGCTTTTCCGTTTTCGTTCTATTATCGTTTTGGACATTTTCATTACCGTTTCATTTTCGTTTTTACAGACGTTTTTGTTTCTGTTCTCGTTTTCGTTAACGGAATCTGTTTAAGTCCGTTTTTGCACATTTTCGTTTCCGCTAACGTAAATTTCACTGACATACATACTTTGGGTTGATTGAGTTATCAAGCAGTTTCAGGAACGATTAGACTTGATCACTGCAGTTTGTGAAGGGTGGTCATATTGAACTCTTGAATGCAGTGTTAGCATAGTTGGCCTTAACTGATATACTTATTGTATTCTTTGAATACTTTGACACATGTAATCAAAACAGTTTTTATTTTTGTTTCAGCAGTTCATTAGTGGAATGAAGCTAGCTGTATTGGGCATAGTATAGACATCATGCATATTAATCAGGCATAGATATCCCATCATGGGTGTTGGCATGTGAAGCGATATTACTTAAAGGTTTGTGGACACCAAAATTAACATGTATATTTTATCCATTTACTTAAAACGACATAATTTTCTTATAATTTTGATAGTAATATCGGCGACCAGCATTTTGTCAACACGAAAAAATTTACATTTGAAATCGACGATCTATGAAAATGCCGTAGAAAATGAGATGCCATGTTGACAGGCCGATGACGTCACCAGTTGAACATGTCGTCAACGTAAAATACGTATAGAAATATAGGCATTATAAAATCACATTTTTACCTATATACTGCTGCAGTTGTCACGTGACACAGGATTTTTCTCATTAAAAAATATTTAAATTAATTGGTAAACACTGACTGTGTTCAACTGGTGACGTCTTTTCCGGCAACTTGCCAAGATCCAAATTTTTAGCATAACGTAACGTAGCGCCATTTTTTCGCTATATTCAAACATTAGTTTTGTACATTTATAAAGTTTAAATCAACATAGTATTATTATATATGCAGTGTGAAATGTCTAATTGAGGTCTGCATAAATTTCACAAGTGAGTTTGACCATGGCCATGGACCTTTTAAGGCCGAAGCTGGCTAAATATTGTCTAGGGGTGGGGGCATTTTGGATGGCAGTATCATTTAAAGCCACACAGATGTTGCCCCATAGTGAATAGCTCAGTTTTGTGTACATCGTGTGATGTGATTTGGGCCACTGGCATCAATGCATTTCACAAAAAATACACTGTGACATACAGATATACACGGTGTTGCATAAAAAATGACCCCTTTTTTCTTTCTTTCATAATTCACTGAAATGATGATCAATTTATGTGAAATTTTTACCAGTTGTAGCTGAAGAAACACTAATTCAAAATATTTCAACAAAATGTGGCAGTTGATTAAATATTCTTTGCTAGTTGTGATGTAACACTGGTGTCATAGAGTGTCACGGGTACAAGCTTGCTACTCTCAACTGATGCTGTCAGTTGCTACCCTACTTAGATGGTGAACTTAATTTGGTTTCTTGATGAAAAATGTTCATCGTGTCGGCATTGAGCAACATGGGGATGTGAAGTCGGGCGTCTTGTGATCCAAAAACTCAACCTACTTGCAAGCTCGGTGTGCTAGTGCACTGTCTTGCTCGAACATGTGAAAGTCCAACTATCCCCACAGACACATAAATGCGATTGCTTTGCGCATTTTTGTGGCTGCAACTGCAAAACTTCAAGAATTTGTCATCAGTGAGCCAGGTTTTTCACCATTGGAGCAGGGTAGCAACTGACAGCACCAGTTGAGACTAGCTATCTTGTACCCATGACACATTATGATGTCAGTGTTACGTCACGACTAGCAAAGAATATTCAATCAACTGCCATATTTTAATGAAATATTTTGAATTAGTATTTCTTCAACTACAACTGTTAAAACTTTCATGTGATCATAATTTGAGTGAATTGTGAAAGAAAGAAAAAAATGGGTTGTTTTTTTATGAAACACCATATATGTGTGTGGCTAGGTACATTCTCGTGTGCACACTGGGGAAATGCCGTACACTTGTGACATTTGCGGCCAAACGTTTGCTCAGTCCGGTAACGTGATTCAGCATAAACGCAGCCACCACACCCATGACAAACCGTACGTACCCCACACTACTACTTTCATACTACACCTTGTCTCAAAAAACAAGCAAATTTGTTTTTGTCATAACTTTGTCAAATTTCCACCAACTTTGAAAATTTTGAGCATAAAGATACCCAAGATGATAGAATTATGTAAGGTACACTCACTTTCGATCTCACCTAATTTGTGTCAGTGCACTACAGTGTGAAACGCAGTTGCTCCAAATTGTTACATTATGCTGTGATTATTAGTAATAGATGAGTGGGCACAGTTTGATCAGTTGATCGTTAATACCGCTATCGGTAAGTGGCGTTACATTTTTTTGTGTTTGTGTATGTGGTGCACATTTTGGGCATAAACTCTGATAATTGGGAAGCCAGTTCTTCTGTAAACTTATAATTCTGCTTGGTAAATCACATTTTCTGCTTAATTAAGTTATTAGAATGTTTACTGGTGACAACAACTCAGCATTGTACAACAATGTGGAGCATCTGCATTAAACATGGTAGTGAGTTCACGTAAATTATGTGAGATGGACAATTAGTACATCTCGCATAATTCTATCATCTTGGCCATTGTTGTGCCAACAATTATTAAATTTGATGTAGATTTTACAGAGTTCTGACAAGAAAAAATTTTGCTTGGTTTTTTGCTGCTGCTGCTGCTGCTGCTACTACTACTACTACTACTACTGCTGCTGCTGCTGATTTCAATTTAAGTTGTTAATGATTGAAAATTAATGGGTAATTTTTCACAAATTAACTATTAACTGGTCATTAATTTGTTTCAGCAGAAAAATACATGAGTGCTGAGCCACGGCTGATTTTACTAATATACTTTATAGGTGTTCATATCCGATACTGATTGATATTCATTGGTCGCTATTCACTACTCGTTGTCATTGCTTATTGATGATGATGAACAAAACCTCGCCCCATAGCACAATTTGCTCTTCATTTTAGCTTTTAAACACAAAAAAAAGTTTTGCCTACGGGCTCTGCACTCTTCATGAAACACCCCACTAGTGTAAAACCTGTCGCCTTACCATTGGTTTGTATCAGCATTGTAAGTTATTTGGCTAATAGCTGTTATGAGTACACTGAGACAAGAATAGGTGTTTGTTTTATTCAATCAGTGTTCTTTAGAGAAAGTGATTATCACTCGTTATATGCCTGTAATTTTATCAACTTTATGATGTGTTCTTGGTCATCTGAATGTAATCAAAAATTTAACAATTAAAATTGTGTCTATTGTTAAAATGTAACAGCAGATTAATCACATGATTAATCGAATTTTCTAATCCTATTATATGTTTTATCTCAGGTATGCTTGCTCATTTTGCGAAGAGAAGTTTGCATGGGAGAAGGATCGACAAAAACATGAGCGTCGAAAACACACATTTGAACGACCGTTCTTATGCAACTTGTGTGGTCGCCAGTTCATGACCAAGTACGATCTCCGCTCGCATCATTACAGACAGCATTTAAACATTCCACGCAAGTCGTCGACCAACAGACAACATTACTGTTCACACTGCCCGGCAGTCTTCGTCAAGAAGTACACTTTAGTTCGACACGTGGAGCGTAAGCACTCCTTTAATGGCCTTGGTGAACAGTCGGTTGTAACTATGGACCACGACTTGCCAGTTCCTTCCACTTCAGACCATGAACAGCCACAGCCAACAGTCATGGCTGGTGACAGAGATGCGAAGAAGTCACGCAAACACTTCAGTTATGCTGCTGAGAACGACGGAGGCGAGTGTTCTGCAGAGACAGTAGAACAGGCAGCCATTGAGACCCTGATGTCTTTGGACCATGATTTGCCTCCTATGCTCGGTCACCAGAGCTCACCATTGCCTTTAGTAACCACGGAACAGTCGGCATCTCAAAGCTTGGCCCTTTCAGACCATGACCAACCAGAGTTGACAACGGTCATGGCTGGTGACAGATACATGAAGAAGTTACTGCTACCACAGAATGCACCTAAACTGTCCAGGTATGGCGAGACTAACAGTGGGAAACGGTCCGTCATAACTGCGGAACATTTGTCCACCAGTGAAATGTCATTGCCTATGATCGAATCCTCAGTGAACCAACTGGAATCAGTTGCCATTGCGCATCAAAGAAACGGTCAGAAATTCTCTGGGAAACACACACAGCAAGACTCTACGACGGCTGGGGGCACTGAGATGGCGATTATAAACGAAGTGAGTGCAATGCCAAGCAATGTTGTGAACTTAAGCCACATCTATCCACAGTCAGCAGCTCGTAGGAATGTTCCGCGTCAAGGTGACTGTTCTGAGGCTACTAGTAAACCAGCAGTGGACAGCACCGGTGGGCACAAACAGCAGTCACAAACAAGGCCACATTACTGTCCACACTGTGAGCTGGCTTGTACCAGCCTGGTGACCCTCAGTAGACATGTACGCACTCATTTTGGCATTTCAGACTGAAACATTTCTAGCAGTAACACAAACAACTATTACAGTTACTAGCTGTAGTAGTAGTTGTTGCTATTGTCTACACTGCGAGTTAGCTTGTACCAGTTTGTCTTCGCTCAGTGGACATTAATGCACTCAGTTTGGAATTTGACTCCGATGCTGTGTGACAAGAATGGAACAACGCATGGAAAACGCAGGACTGGAGAATACAAAATGCTGAGTTTTGCTGACGTTAATTGACCATGCAAATGCTATTTCGTTTCCAGTTTGTCATTTTCTTTCTACCTCCTTACCGTGCACTAATTTACAATGTACACTAATGCTGGTTGATGGCTGCAATCTTGCTCAGTTAACTGCATGAGCATACAGAGCATTTTTTTTCAATTGTGCGGCCCTACAAGCCGTGCACTATTTTTAGAAAGATGAAAACTTACTCTGTAGCTACACCTAAACCTATTTGACACTAATTATAACTTAGATTTAACATTTTACTTAAATAATTTAAAAATTTACCACTCCACCTCATTATCATCAGTTGATATTGTACGTTTTTGAATATTTATATTTTCCAAGTTAGTGTAGTGACATAATAGGCATGGTGTGCATGCCACTGAGTAGCAATTTTTTCCAGAGTCTACTGGTGAAAAAATTGCGAGAATCGGTCAATATTTAGCGAAAATATGGAAAAAGTACCATACCCGCCAACATCGGTGGGACGAAACCGACCTTCCCAAACTGATGTTTTGTACATTTATTTCAGAGAGTAGGCTTATTTTAGTACTAAATCAGGTTAGGCCTCATTAATATGAAACACAATTTAAAAGTGGGGGCGGGGTGCTGCATGGGGGAGCTACAAAAACTCGGTGGTAGCGACGTCTGTGGACGTCCCACAGACGTCGGCAGCAAACGTCTTCGGCCGACGTCCCCAAGACGTCTTCTGCAGTGGAGTTCACGGTTCTACTTCGTCACGACGTCGGTGCCATGCAGACCTCATCGGGACCAGTGCATGACGTCCTCACTACGTCGAATTTTTTGGCCAGCAGCGAACAAAAGCGAGCAGAAAATTTTTTTGAGCTGTTGTGTGCATAATTACGTTAACTATACAGTGCGTCTTTTAGGCAGTCTGCATTAGGCCTGTTTAGCGAGTTTAGGGGGCCTCTAAATACCCCCCTATCTGGATACTCTTCCAAAACGCATTGCTTTATTGTACGCTGTACATCGATTCCCCAGGTGGCAGCACCGACACTGTCGCGCGTCACGTGAGCTTTGCTGAAATTGCTTGTTAACTTAGTTTTATCAACCTCAGCGAGTTGTCACGCGAATGCTTTAAGCTGACTGAACTGAGAAAGCTTGACCTACGTTCCGGACTAACGGTAGGCCTACCTGTCTCAGTTGGGAGTTCACATAACCATGGGTCATTCATTATGCAACCAGGTCATAGCCTACCTAGGTAAACAACGCCGTAAAACGGCCTACAGAATGCTCGGATCTGTATTGAAATTGTCCACATTATGTTTCACAATCACATAGCTAAACACTGTTACTTGCACAGACAATAACAAACGGAACAAAACAGACTAAAACATCGGCGTGTGTGTGTGAAACAACAGTTTTGCAAGCAGAGTTGATCTTGCTTGGAACGTGCAGCGCTGTCACGAGTGACGTGGGCGGGCGTTGTTTGTGTCGGTTGTCGGTCGATACGGACGCTCACGAATATGCATCAGCGGGCTGCGTAACCAACGGCAAGCGGCTTGGGCGTGGCTTCCAGCCTCGTGCATATGCAGCGAGCTGTAGCGGTAACGGGCTATAGACGAGAACGGTCGGTCGCTTGACGGTTCTTGGCGGCCATAACTGAACGTTCGAACAAGCAACTGTATCGCTACACGGCCGCAGCGCTTGACGTCGACGCTCGAATACGCCAGTTATCGTACGAAAGCGAATGACTTCGCAGGAATCTGCTGCATCAGACATGGAAAAGAGGATCGACCTGGAAAAACGCGGCAGAGCTGCTGAGGAGGTAAGTGGGGTTCACGGTTCAGGTGAGGTGGGCAGGGCTACTTGACCTAATTAGGAGGATAAAAGTTTTGCAACATTGTGTGATCACTAACTTCTCGATAACACGAATATGAGGAAATGTGTAGGGACAGACAAGATGTTAATATGACAGTACACAAAGAAAGATGCTAGGGCACGGGAAATGCAGCGTGTTCTGTCACAGAGACGCACATTGATCTTTGAATTCAGACAAGCAGGTGCTCAGTAAGTAAGAGGAAAGAAATAGGCCTACAGAACACTGACGTTCACTATGCTACAGATAATGTTCAAATGTTGTCAATCTTGGTTAACATTGATAGGCCTATGAATTTTTCTTGGGGCTTTCCACTTGCACAAGATGAGACTGCAGTGCATCAGGTGAAAGTAAGTAAGCAAAAAAGCAAAAATACAATGTTTAAGACACGTTCAAGAGAGGCGATAAAGAATTGGTAGTCAACGGAAAACACAACACCACTCTAATTTAAGCTGAATTTGCAAAATTCGTTCAGGAAAATGTAAGTTGACACTGTTAAAAGCATGAACTAGAACGGCATCCCATTTGTTCAGCAGAGCCAGGCTGCCAGCAGACTAATGCTGGAGTTTAAACGTCGCTCATCAGAAGTAAATATCCGTTGTGATTGTTTTCATAAAATTTATTAAACGCTGATAAGTAGTTCTAGCAGATGAAGCATTTACGAAGGTCAGAGAAAGACCGACATGCGTGATCTAACGTCGACGCGTAGTCGCCATGTTGAATTTCTTGACGCGAGACTGCGAGTCAGTCGCTGTGCAACTGCAACATGCAAACGAAATTGCCACTTACGACGGCCGAGGGCGAAGCATTCTGCCGCTTTAACTGCACAGTTCCAATCGCACAACTGTCGCTAATTGCGAACCGTTTACAGCTAGTGTTCGGCGCGAATATTTTCGCGCAAAGTTAAAATTTAATCTGGCAACGAGGTCAAGAGCGTCCGCTCCGTCGTGCGCGCTGGCCACCCAGCAAGTATGTAACTGTCATGGCGCTTGCTCAGCAAGTAATCTGCGCATCGTTTTGCGTTAGGCGTTCAGCGCAACATATTATAAACTCGGCCAGTCATGCTGGGTTATTGTCTACGAATGGGTTCGGCAATTCACGTAGAAATGTGGCCGTATGATTAGAGTTTAGGAAATTGGTGGAAACGGACAAGGAAGTTTTGCGATAGCATATTTTCCGTTAACATCAGCAGCGCTGCCGGGGTCCGGCCGGCGGCGGCGCAGCCAGTCAGTCAGGGTGGTCGTTGGCTTGGATGGCTGGCGGCGGCCTTTGAGCAGTCGCGTGAACGCTGAAATATATTATGCTAAACACATTGCGTGCAAACTAGCCGACGCCCGTGCGTCATCGCTGACGCCGCTGCTGCTACCTTTAGGCGTCGGCGACGGGCACTTGCTCAGCAAGTATGTAAGCCAAATGACCGATAAATACGAGCACTGTTTGCTGTTAGCCTGTTACGGAGGCGTTCAATGACGTTGGTAGCGAACACGTATTGAACGTTATGAAGCCACCGTTCCGGTGTTTATCATCTTCAATAAGATCACGCAGTGACAGCTATAAGCAAATAAGTCTACACTTATTTTATAAGTCACTGGGTCGCTGGCCCGTCAGCTTGGAACAGTCTCCCGACGTACCTGAATGATCACACACTCAATCTGGACTTTTTTAAACGTTTCCTAAAATCATTTTTGTTTCAGATGTACTGATAACGCATTTAGCGCATTTCTTCGAAATGATAGTGCGCTATATAAATGTTCACTTATTATTATTATTATTATTATTATTATTTCCATTTTTACGCGCGACAGCCATCGTCGAGGCGTCCGTCACAAGACACATCTGTCCGTCCGTCCGTCTGTCACACTCCGGTATTGTGCCAACACAACGCAGTTAAAGCTAGGATCACGAAATCTTCACCGTGGAATGCCACGAAGACTCTAGTTTTAGGATCCGTAAAGCTTCTCCCGAAATTCGAAATTGGGTCACTCCAATCAAGGGCGCTAAATGAGAGGGGGTACAAAATTGGCCGTTTTGAGCCAATAAATCGCCGTATCTCAGAAACGGTGCAAGATATGGTCTAGGTTACTGTTAATCACTAACAGGAAGTCGGAAGTCCTATACGCCCTTCCGATTGGCATCAAGATCAACGACTTTGAGCCCCCAAAATAGGGGGTTTTAGTGATTTTTTTTCGCGATTTTGAGCTGCAACACACATTTCAAGAGTAAATTGCGCCAAAATGGCTTGAGATAGACGAAGACAACCTGCATATGGAATTTTCAACATTAAACGTAGATTTTAGCAGTTCGAGTCGACGAGTCCCGACCCCTTAAGTTCAAGGAAGCCTCTACACGCGGGCGTCAAAAAGGGATACCCCTATAAAAAGTCGCTATTTTTTTACTGCTGTTGGCTCGTCTAGCGCTTGCAGATAGACTTGTTGCTTACCATAACAATAACTGCTGACATACTTTTAATGGTTCAACATTAATGATTTTGAACGATCTTGAACCCCCAAAATAAGGGTTTTAGTGATTTTTCTGCAATTTTCGGCTGCAGCACATACTTCAACAGTGAACTGCAACGAAATGGATGGAGATATACCATGACAACCTGCGAACACTACAGGAATTGTTATAGGCTGTCACGTGTCTCATGAGCTTTGCTCAAATTACTTGTCGCTATTTCCATGCCAGTGGCGGATTATAGGCTTTAGCCAGGGGGCGGAATATCCCCCGCGCTCCTCCCCTCTTTTTAGCCGACCGTACTTCAGTAATTAATTAAACTCGGGCATGCAAAATTTTAGCCATCTACTCCAAGGAGAACATTTTCAAATTGGGGGTTAAATGAAAGGGGGTAGGAAAAGTTTGCATTTTCTAACGGAAAACTGGCTGTATCTCGGAAACGGTGAGAGATATGGCTAGGTTACTACTAATCACTAATAGGATGTCGCATACGCCCTGTCAGATTAGATGGAACTCATTGACCTTGGATGACCTTGAACGCACTATGCAATGCCAATCTTGCGGTTTGTGGCTAAACGGTAAGTCGTAGGGGGTCTGCGATGGTACCAGCGGATAGGACGGTGACGACTTTCTAGGCTGTCATATAGTAGCCATGTGTCCATCTGCAGCGGTTTGGAATGGAATGTTTAAAGCTATAAGTGGCCATATCTCGGAAACGGTGATAGATCACATGGCCTAGGTTACTATTAATCACTAATAGGAAGTCGCATAATGGCTTTCAAACGACATGAAAATCATTCACCTTGAATGATCTTGAAGGTCAGTACTGCAACAGGAACTGTGTAGCCTTTAGGCTGTAGCGTGTCTTCCTAAGCAAGGAGTTTTTATTGTGAGAAATATTTGCAAAACCTGCATTTGATATCATTCACTCTGTAGCTGTTTATATCACTTGGCGAGATGACCACGTGCATGGAACAGTATAGCTAGGGCCTATTTATGTCGCTTGGCAAAATGACCACCTGCGATGTCTGTTAGATTGCTTACTAGCGTTCACACCGTTCATTGTGGCTTTCGAGACAGCGTTCCGTTAACACAGGGTGCATGGAACTGTGTCACTTCTGACAAATCGCTTTCTATCCATGACTGGAATTCCCCCGGAATTACGATGCTGGGCTTCGGACGTAGATGGTACGGTCGGCTTTTCCTAGCGATAGCAGTATATTGTGCTGCTTCACTGAACTAGATTTCAGTTCAGTTCAGTTCTGACGCTTTATGCAGGCCTTAAGGCTCTGTTCTTCTGCTCTGTTGACGATACAGCCTTTCTTATATCTCGCCCGAATTTAATCCATTCCTGAGTCTAAACCCGCCATGCATGTCTCAGTTATTAAGGAAAATCACGATTTTTCACGTTACGTCACTCTACACTGTGTCCGGAAATAAGTAACCCCTATAGACAAGGTACAATAGAAATGTCAAATTAGTCTGAACGAATGCGAACAAAATTTCGTCCACTTAATTAATCCACGCTGAATCCGTGAAGTAACAACGAAATTTCGTTGTATTAAACTGTTATTTTTGCAGCGATGTTATTAAATATCGATGACAAAATATCTCCGTTTCATGTGACGTTATTCTGCAGTTACTCAGTTGGAACTGGGAAGTGACATTCAGCGTCATCACTCATCAGTTGGCTTAATTAACGCAAACGGTATACATGATGTCTTCCGCAAAAGATGGCATTTTAATTAACTTTATTAAAGTGTTGAAGAAGGAAAGTGAGCTTCCTGTGCGGCCACCTTCTCGTGGTGGAAGCGTCTGGGCGACCACTGGCAACGGTCGCCTGCCGCTCGTCTCCGACGTCACCGGCCCAGCAAAGCGCCGCAACCCCCCCCCTCCCGGTGATCTGATTCCTGGGAGTTCACAGGCGTCTGTTCGTAACTGATCCACTACGCCTCTGGACTTCCTGGAACGGATTGGGGCTGTGACCCGCCTCCTCGACCAAGAATGGGGGAGAGAAAGAGAGGGAGAGAAAAAATGATCTTGGTGCTAAAAGGTGATCACGGATTTTACCAACAAGCAGTGAGTCGTGACGTCGACCAACTGAAGTTGCGTGCCTGATCGAAGAGTGGGAATTAACATTTCCAGCAGGTATTCATCGATGAAGCAGTCAAGCAGTGGCCTTTTCCAGCTTGTATGCAGGCACGCGGATGATATTCTGAACAGTGAACACAGATTTCAGCCTGTTTATGTCTCCTTGAAGCAGATATTGAGCAATTCACCGGTAGGTTATAGAAACAGGTTTGACTAATCTTTGAATTTTTGTGATCAAGCCAAATAGCCCTATTGGTCGTCGCGAGCTACTGGTATAGGTCACTTCTAGCCTACCCTTCCATGGTCTAGATCTAGTCAATATCGTCCTGTTGTGTTCTGCTCTCAGTCCAGACAAACGTTGGTAATAACCTAACCGAATATGTCAGTTACCTTCGTGGACTTCAGTTTTTTAACGGATTGTCGCAATTATCAGATTTTAAACTCATTTCCGCGGTCGGTGCTGGTCGTTGCAGATACAAGATCTGAACTTGGACAACTGTCGAGCGACGCAGATCGAAGGTCTGACGGACGAGTTCACCAACCTGACGACACTTAGCCTCATCAACGTCGGCCTAACGACGCTCAAGGGTTTCCCCAATCTTCCTGCACTCAGAAAGGTTGGTAGCCTACTGATATCATACTGCGCCGCGGTATAGGCCTATAGTCCGTACTTTTGCTTTGTGGATGGTGTATACACAGAGCCGGCGGAAGGGCCCCTCGCACCCCTCGACCGGGGGGGGGGCTCACATATGCTCAGGGGTCTCATGGTAGGTGTGAAAAAAAATTTCTAGTTTAAAAAAGTATATTCAAAATATAAAGTGAATAAACATGTGGAAAGTGTACTCAAAGTGGACAAATCTATTACTTTTCATTACTGTGCAGTAATCTCTGACGTATTATGGCCTATGGACGTCATTTTTTGAAAAGACAGCACAAATTGTATCTGATTTTTTTGCGTTTCAAATTCTTTTTCAAAGTGGGCAAATTTGCGACTTTCATTAAACGTCCAAAAGCCAAAAGTGTTTCAGCTTCAGGGGGGCTTTGTCCCCTAACTCCCTGACCAGGGGCTCTGCTCCTGAACCCTGCTGGAAACTCCGCCCCCAGACCTCCTATTATACCAGCCTCAGACTTGTATTTGGGGGGCCTCCAACTCTCTATCGCCGGCACTGTGTATACAATATGCGTTGGTGGATTTTACCTCTAGACTATACTTCTATTGCTAATGCATCTTGGGACATGGGCTAGTTGGTTTGGTGTTGGGTTACAAAAATCTCCATTCTTACTCAGTTTGCTGTGTTTTTCTGAATTGCAGCTGGAACTTAGCGACAACCGAATATCTGGTGGTTTAAACTTTCTTCAAGGTTGTCCGAAGCTGGATTATCTCAACTTGAGCGGGAACAAAATTAAAGATATTGAAACACTTGAACCGTTGGTGAGTATGCGTTAATCTTTCATTAATTACATGTATCTGCTCTGCTCTTCATTAAAACTTGCATGCATGAATGTGCCATTACAAGTACACTTACTTACTTACTTACGTTCGTAATTGAATGGAGACGGTTCATGACTGCCTTTACTGAGTACTGAGCGAAATCATGGGTCAAGATTCAAGAAAGTAGGATGCAACTGCAGGAAATTGCATTTTTCCGATAGACAGCAGCAGATTTCTGACAGAGGAGATATGGATGTGTAGAGTTTCTGTTTTGCCTCTAAATTTTCTGAAAATGGATTTTCAGCCTTAAGTTGCGTTTCTAAACAAAATTTTCCTATTTTCTCAACAATAGTTATTTGACAGCCAAAAAGAGGGGGTCTTGCTGCACCCCTGCTACGACGGCAGTGATGGGAACGTTGAAGAACAGGAAAATCTAGCGGCTGAAGACTCCAGTTTGGGTGAATGCAAGATGGCAATGGCATGAAATTCTCTGATTTAACTATATATAATCAGGTTCGGGATAAGGCTGTAATGCCCAACATAGCCTACGCATATGAAAACTGATGGGTAGCAAACAGCCTACCACTTGTGGACAAAATGGAAACTCAGCAAAAAAAACAAAAACTTATTTAAACTAATACCTCGTTTACAAGATGAAGCTGGCTCGACGAGTGTTGGATGAGCTGAATTGTTAGATGCTCATCTAGCATCGACCAGTCAGCTCGTCAAGCTCTCATCAAGCCAACTTCATCGTATAAACAGGATATACAGGGTGCAGCAGAAAAAAGTGGACCCCTAAATTTTTTCGCCGTTTTCTCAGCAACCATTTGGGATATTACGAAATTTTACAGCTTTATTTACAGAAACCTTCTACATCTAACAGCCAAGTAAAATGTGATTCTGTTGAAAAACGACGAAGTTATAGATTTTTTAACATGACTGCCTACCGATTTTTTGGCATTTAAAAATGATCATGCTAAAAATGCTATTTAATTTTTAAAAAACTGGTTACACGTTACTGCCGATGACGTCACAGTGACGTTTTGATATACAGCAATTTGTATTGTTTATAAATTATCACTAAAC
>Ga0209367_1007523_pt1 | contig 15002 bp, 8 predicted proteins | sample WorMetLIZISLAND2_FD_187412 | JGI IMG/M metagenome (GOLD analysis project Ga0209367, IMG submission 187412) | Marine gutless worms symbiont microbial communities from Max Planck institute for Marine Microbiology, Germany - Olavius geniculatus... ... | reverse complement strand
AAGGGGGGCGGTGCCCCCAAATTTCGTTCTTGCGTTAACACCCCAACCTAGAGCTGCGTCAAGTGCCAAAGTTTCGTCGGGCTATACCCCCTAACTCCCAAGTTATAAGAGCTCATTTATTGCAATTTAAGCCAATTTTTGACCCCCCTTTGAAAAAAGTTGTAAGGGGGGCCCCCGTGCCCGTTGGGGGGTGCGCTAGTAAGACTTGGTCATTCTCTAGCACGTGTAAAAATTTGGGGGTGCAGCACCCCCTAGGGGCCGAAATATGTTTTTCCGAAAAATGCGCTTTAGGTGGGTACGATTCAACATTGAGATCTCCAAGGTCACTGGACCAAACTTCACCGGACTTGTTTCGCCTAACGCAGGAGGGATCGTGGTAGACGGAATAAAAATCTGATTTTGAATATCTTCATCCGTTTCGGAGATATTCGCCGTCGAACTTTGAAATCGGGCCAAATTTTGCATGTTTTTCGCCCCCCAAATTTTTTTGGGGTGTGCCCCCCAAAATTTTGGACCGGCATTATAAAATACGGTCTAGTACTGACCATTGTGCAAAATTTCACGCCGGTCGGCCCACGCATCTCGGAGATTTCGCGAGTGGAGAAAAAAATAAAAAAAACATCTGCAGTAAAACATAAGTCCTTCCGAAAACTATCGTTTTCGGGCAGACTAATAAATCTGACATTTCTAGATTACAAGTATAATTGAATTAGAGGTCTTATAAATCGATAAAAGAAGTTTTTCTTGTTGGATGATGTTGGAATCCTATAATTTGGAATGTCATAAGAGACCTAAAAAGTGATCGTGACAATTTTTGTTGTAAAATTGTCGTTAGATGTTTTGTGAATTAGCACATTGGCGTTCATGTGCAAAATGTCGTAAAATTGCCGCAAAATTGTCGTTGGGCCACTATCAAATGGTTACTACTTGGATGGGTGACTTTCTGTGGACAGGTAAGTAAGTAAGTAAGTAAGTAAATGATTTATAAAGCGCCAAAGTCTCAGAAAGAATCAGGGCGCATAGGACAATGGACGCTAGGTGGCAGAAAAGGCTGACTGAAAGTAGTGGGTCTTTAAGTGACATCTGAATGTAGCCAAGGTTTGAAATTGACGAATTTGAGGAGTTGAGGAGTTCCAAATTCTCGGAGCAGAGACGCGAAAGGAACGAGAACCAAAGGATAAGTTATGCAAGTAACTGACTGGTAGAAGAGCGCGTGGACACTGAGGTAAACTATCTCATTATATAACCAACCACCCAGGTCAACTTAGCCCTTCATCCATTTGGGGTAGGTAAATCAAGTACTGTCTAGTCTGGCTGGGGTAAGGTTTGCCCCATTCACCTGTGTCTGGTGGCAGGTTGCTAACACAGTGTGATCCCATGTCACAGGTGACACTCTGCAGCTCAGAGGTGGATTCCTGCGAAGAACTGTACACACCTTTAACTGTTATTTTTAACTTGCTTGGCACTGCAGCAGACTGTGTGGTTATTTTTAGGTCGGTGTCCATTTAGCTGCTTCGTTTCAGCCGCGACATACTGCTGCCATTGTGCGAACAGCTCTTAGAAAGTCCGCTACTATAAGGAGAGCAAATCAGTCTAAGAAGAAGTTGGAGCCAGGTACTTGTTTACAATCTGGTGCTGTTGTTAGAGAGTTATGCTAATGAAATGATGCCTCTTAATATTTTGTGCAGTGTCAGTATTTGAGGTTTGACCATCTTTACACGTGAAAGCAGCTACTGCTTTAGCGCATTTTAGCCATCACAATTTTGTCTGTCTGTCCGTCCGTTCGTCCATTCCTCTGTCACATGGGTGAATCACTCAAAGATGGTGCAAGCTAGGATCTAGACTAGTCAATATCTTTGAAATTCTGTAATCTGTTAGGCATTTCTTTAGAAAAGTGGGCATATGCCATTGTTTGCAAGCTATGGCCCATCTGATTGCAAAACGTTCATATGCCATCTTAGAAAATGTTTGCAGTCTCTGTAACACCACGTCGAAAAATCTGGCTGCCAGCCAGAAAAAAACTACTGTTCGGGAACTGATTGTACCCTATTATATAGGCCTAGATGTTACATTTAAGCAGACATAGCCAATTCATGCAGTGACATAGAAAGAAATATATTTATTTATGGTATGGTATACTTTTTGCTGAAAAAACGTGCTGATCAACTAATGGGTTGGAGTGCAAAACAAATAGGAACACACAAAATCGTTATCCACGTACTTTGGCATATAGTTCAACTACTAAAACTGATGACAGAGAAAAATCCTAAACTGAAGAAAAACCTGCATGAGAAAACCTAAAACAGCCCCATTGAAGATTTCATTTCTATTCAAACAGCATGACGACGAAGCTGAAGAACGATCATATCTGTTCGTCAATGGACCAGCTTTTTACAACTTAAGATGCACATTTTGTATCACATCTAGTTGATTCCAGAGTTGATGTTGTTGCCTGCTGTCCCCAGAGCATGTGAAAAATTTGTCAGCTGCACCTGCACCACTTGCTGCAGACTTTGCACTCTGTGGGAGACTGAGTTATGATATTCCTCTGGATTCCACGTTTTTGGGTAAAATATGCTGTGCAGAAGTTGTTCATATTTTGTCGTCTGATGATGAAGATGACAAGGCTGTAACTTCGGCTGTTACTTGTCCAACATTGAGCACTGTTTCAACATCTAGCTCAGCAACCACATTGCCGTTCAGGGTATGCCAGAGTCATTGCAATAATGTTAACTAGTATATTGACATTATTTTTTACTCTTTGCGCGCTATGTTTCTAACGTAGCGAAGAGGAGTATATGAGATCAGTGTAATATTGAGGACCGACCTACCAACGACTGACCTCTGTTCCTGGAAGAGCCTTCCTGGAAGAACTTCAAATGGCCATATCTCCATAACAGTGCTAGATAGACGCATGGTCACTATGGACCACCGATAGGAAGTCAGCCCCCAGGAGTCGAATGGTCACGTGACCGATGACGTCACATGACCACAAAAGGTCAAACTCGTGACCCCATTATCTTTGAGGTGCCATATCTCCATAACGGTGCTAGATAGATGCATGGTCACTATGGACAAGACCATGTGTCTATCTAGCACCGTTATGGAGGTATGGTGCCTAAAAGATAATGATGTCACGAGTTTGACCTTTTGTGGTCACGTGACGTGATGACGTCAGTTGCACGGTTGCCGCTGTCGGCGAGGTGATGCTGTCGGCACCGCTATTTGCGGTGTGAAAAGGAAGGAACTAAAAAGCTGTTAAATGAATACAGGAGAAAATAATGCGTGCGAGGAGTAATTAGATTGGTCACAATCTAAAATATTTCTTGTTGACTGTTTAAAATATTGCTTACCGGTTGGCATGTGGGAGTTAGGGCATATGATCTAGTGCTCATTGCACCGTGCTGCATGCACAGGGCATGGCCATAAAGTTTTGAGCCTTGATGTTTTAAACTAAGAATTTTCTTGTTTATATGTTAGTAAAATGCACTTTGCTTGCATACTCCTGTGAGCATTTAGCGGTTGTGACATTGTTATAATTTATAACATCATAGAGCATTAAACCAAAACGAAGTATGTGAAATGGCATGTTTCACATGTCTCAGTTACAAGGTGTATTCTCTGTTGTTTAGTTTATTCAGGCAACTTTGCTTTGAGCAAGAAAATGTAGTCAGTCCAGTGCCAATTTTTGTTGCCGCTGTCCCCTTGACCTTTGATATTCAAGGCTGAAGATCAGCACATTGGTTACTTTGACATTCACACTGTTTAGGGATGCTTGTTTATAGCAGGAAATTTTCTTAAAATATGTGGTGCTCTTTGAGGCAAAACATGTGGGAAAATATGCAGAATTTTGCAAAATATGCAGTGCGTATATGCTGCATATGCGGCATACTTTGCTGCATATTTCCGCATATACTGCTGCTCTTTGCCACCAGTCGAAATTCAACATTTTTGAGTTCAATTTCTTCAACATTTAATTGTAAATATCGGTAATTGTCTGCCACCAAAAATGTTTAATGGTCTTAAACGAATGTTGGACAAGGAAAATGCTGAAAAATGCGTTTGCACATGCAGAACTTTGCAGCATGTATGCGAATATATGCGCATTATAATTATAATTTTATAATTTTTGCATATGCGATTTTGAAAATGTCATTCTATGTGGAAAAATATGCGATATGCGGGTTTTGGCAAAATATACGATCGCATATTCGCATATAACCAACATCTCTAAACAGACTGTTTCTGCTTTCTGTATAAATTAAAATTTTGCGTGGTAGATATGGATGGACATGACAGACCAGACAGACAAAGCACATAATGTGGCTTATTAGGTTGGCCATGTCTGTGAAATACATATATGTGTCATTTTATTGAATATTATACAAAACATTGACTTTGCTGTTTGTTGCTAGGGATTGAGTATTGAGAAGAGCATTGTTATAAGTCATCCTCTGCCTGCACAGATCAGTGATGTGCCCCCGTTGTCAGTCCGAGCACGTTCTGTACGCATTGGATCAGTCACGTTGCCGAGAGTTCAGCTCTGCACCTTCTTCATGAAAGCTATTCGCATCACGTTCATGCCAGAAGGCTCCAAAAGTACCTCAGCTACTTCTGCATTTTGTCTGCTTGTTTCTGATTTATCACTTTTCTACAATCATCTTACCTGACCAGTTTCATCGTCACCACTCTTACCTTTTGCTTCTCCTTTCCAACCTCAAGAATTTCCATTCTTCTGAAATCTTATTCTCTATAGACATTTGGTACTTTTTTGCGCACGACAGCATGTAATGCTTTGCGCATCTTGGCCATCATCTAGGCGTCTGTCTGTCTGTCTCGCTGTTCATCACACCCTGGCACTCTATCAAAACGGCGATACCTAGAATCATGAAATCTTCACTATGGGCTGCCCCAAGGACTCTAGTTTTTAGTGACAAAATTTCATGCCCCTGGGTGATGGGGTTCCCCTTGAACTAGGGCGTCAAAGTGGGGTACCCCTGTAAAAAGATGTTATTTTGCCATTATTGGCTGTTACAGTGTGAAAATGGTTGCAGATAGGTACAGACTTGCTGCATATCATAACAAGCACTGGTGACATGCTTTTTAGATTTGTCAACATGGATGACCTTGAACGACCTTGAACCCCCAAAAGAGAGGTTTTGGTAGATTTTTTGCAATTTTTGGCTGCAGTGCACATTTTAACCATGAATTGCAACAAAATGGCTAGAGATAGACCAAAACAACCTGCATGTGAAATTTTCAGCATTAAACGTACATTTTAGCTGTCCTCTATGTTCAAGGAGGTCTGCGCAGTTGGGCGGCAAAGACGGCTACCCCCTTGAAAATTGGTTATTTTACCGCTTTTGCTTGAGAATAGTTGCAGGTGGAGGCAGACATACTGCTTATCATAACAAGCACTGGTGATGAGCTTTTGAATGGTGTCAACATCAATGACTTTGGATGACCTTGAACTCACAAAATAGGGGGTTTTAGCGTTTCTTTGCAATTTTTGACTGTGATGCACATTTCATAAGTGAATTGCGCTGACGTGGCTGGAGACAGATCTGGATAACCTGCAAACAGCAACTGCTAAGGCTGTCGCACATCTCATGCGCTTTGCTCAAATTACTTGTTGATTGATCTTACCGATATCTGGACTGCTAATGATTCTCCTTGCCTACATTTTTTTGTTTATTTTTTTTACTTTAAGTCATTACTTTTTTCTTCCCCATTTAATTTACTGATCAGGCTTCTATTTATCTCATGAACTTTCTGTTTCGAGATTTTTTGCTTTCAGCATTGCAGCACTTTCTATTTGCATTTCTGTCACTCATTGTTTGAAACTTTTTAAAAGTTTTTTTAAGATAATTTGCAAGCTTTTTTGTCTGTTTTCTAGTGCAAATCATTCATCATGTCATGTCATATTGTGAAATCACAGCAATCACTAATGTGCTAATTTTGGTATTATGCACTGCTCCAGCCCAGTTTTGCTGTGGAACTGATTGCGGCAGAGTTGGTGCAAGCTAATCTAATGCTTTTTATGCCTGACGCATAGTGCTTAGCGCATACTGTCAGCTGTGTTTTGTAAGTTCGTAACATATTGTTGCAGGTATATCTAATCTGCCATTGCTGTCGTCGGAGATGCGTTTGATGTTCGTTCACTTCGGTCCTCAGGGTCCGGTGGTGTTTCTGCTGATGTCCGCTGAGTGTGGCAAGCGAATCCGCAACATACTTGGCATGATGGAGCACTGCACTGGCTACTATGATCCTGAATCAGATGGTAAAGCAGCTTGTTATCTGGGGTGTTAAGTGTGGTAAGTATATCTCTGTTTATGGGAAACTCATTGTAGAGCTGCTTCACCTGCCATAGGAGATCTGCCACCCAACGTGGGCAAACATGCCTCATCTTAACCCCAGCCAAGTTACCTACCCCAGAGGGATGGAAGGCTGAGTTGACCTTGGTGTTTGCTGCACTGACTGATAGGTCTGTTTATTACATGGGATCAGCATTGTCTGGTAACAGCTGTCATTACTAAGCAATACAGGCATGCACATGCGTCCTCCTTTCATTGAGTGCTGTGTCGACAGTGTTCTGCCAAAGACTTCAGCAAGTTGCTACTTGAGTTCATCGACATTTCTAAACAGCATCTGATAGATTCGCTGTTGCTTGACACCCCAAATATTGTCCAGCGGACTGAGGTCAGGACTGTTGAGGGCCACATATCTGGATAGATGAAACTTATCGATGTCAATAGTTCAATTCAATGCATATTTCACTTGTTTTTTTACCCCAGGTGTACCAAAAATTGCTAAAATCTGATAGTCCATCTTCATATTTTGATTGATAATGTTGAGGTCCTTTTTTCTGTGACATTGGGCATTGTCATTGTTATGGCTGTGTTGTTTGTGTGTTGTGCTTAGATGACTCGCTGAAGTATGTCACCATAATTCCAACGGGGTCTCGTATACTGGACAGCGACATGCTGCCAATCATTTCGCTGATGCAGTCAAGCTGCGAACAATCATCAAAGTTTGTGTACAGGAACATTATGGCACCCGAAACTCAGCAGTTGCTGCAGAGTATCCACAAGACGACCATACCACCGGCCCCTGCAACGGCCACTGCATCGACCATCGTCCGGCATTCGGCACCGATAACGACAGTACCCCTCGCTGCAGCACGATTGCTCCTTGCCTGTTGTCAGCCAGGCGGCGTAGCATCATCAGGCCAGCAACTGAAGATCATTGTTGGTTCGATGGAAACGCTACGGAACTTGGGTGCGCTTGGGCATATCGAGGGACAGGCTGAAGAGGCAGAGCTTGCTGATAGAAGTCGGTCACCTTCACCGCCTCATCCTATCTTTAACGGACCCGTCGTTAGGTATAGTCCTTATGGACATCATTATTTGACATTTATTACTTGACAGTGGACAGAATCATCTCTTGGAGTGCATCAGTTCCACCCATGGCTACACATATCTTTGTATCTTTGTATCTGTCTGTTTGTCTGTTGCTTGTCACATTCTGCTTTCTGCTTAAACCGTTGGATGGATTTAGATGTCATTTGGCATGCTTACTTGTGGATTCCTATGAGACATTGTGTTGGATGCGGTTTGAATCCTGGAGCCCGATTCACAAACATTGTCGTAAGACATGTCGTAAAACATGTCATAAAATTATCATAAATCAATATTTAAGATGTCATAAGATTATCTTATGACATGTCGTAAATGAATTCACAGAATTTATCTTTAATGATCGTAACTTTTTTCACGAAGGCATTTTGTTGTAATGGTAACTATGGTCGTCTGCGAGCTGCTGACTAGTCAGTAAGTAAAAGCTGTCATTTAGAGTTAAATTTGTAATGTTTTAATTTTGAAATCTTCAATATTTTGACTACACAATTCCGAGTACATGGTTTTAACACAGGTGTTGATTTATATTTTATTTGTTTAGATTTTTAACTTATTGAATGTTTTGAATTTATTTTATTTTTTATAGTTCATTAATATTTGCTAGTTTTTAGAGACAGTAGGTCTGTTGAAAGCTGTACGAGGGTGAAAAAGGTGAAGTATTTGAAACATTTCTTGGCCGTGGCACGCTCTGCTGCAAACTATCTAGACAGCACATGGCAGCGATTGACTACTAGCGAATAGTAGAGATAAATGCGGTCTTTTTCATACGCATTAGCTATTTAGCTACTGCAGTAAACGGCCTACAGCGAAAGAAAAACAGCTTGTACTAATCACCTACGGACAGCAGTGGACTATGCAGTTTTATTTTGGTATTGTGGTACTATCAAGTATCGCGATATTTGAGTCATTATCATTAATTCATTTGTCGCACCACACAACACTACGCTGTATTATTTTTTATTCTATGTCCGTTGTCAAGATATGTGTTTACATGGCTACGGCATAGCAATGGTCCATCGCCAATGCAAAGTGCTGTTTATTTATACATTAATAATTTATCCAGCAAAAATACCACGCAAAACTGATATAGTATAAATCTGACATTTCTAGATTACGAGTACAATTGAATTAGACTTCTTGTAAATCGATACAAAGAAGTTTTTCTTGTTGGATGATGTTGGAATCGTATGATATAGAATGTCATAAGACACCTAAAAAGTGATCGTAAGATTTTTGTCGTAAATTGTCGTGAGAAGTTTTGTGAATTTGGCCTCTGGTCAGGTCACTATCAGTGGTTACTACTTGGATGGGTGACTGTCTGCGGACAGCTGTAAACCATCTAAGTATATAACCAGCACCAAGGTCAACTCAACCTTCCATCCCTCCGGGGTAGGTAAGTTGAGTACCGGCCTGTTAAGGTTAAGGCAGGGTGCAGTTACCTGTTTTGGGTGGCAGCTAGATCTCTGATCCCATATGGCATGTGGTGCTTTGTGATGAGCTTTGCACCACTTTTATCTTTATCTTTTTGTCTGTGGACAATTGGCAGACATTACTTCTGCTGCTGTTTCAGTTATTTTTTTTGCTGCATTCTGCGATTGTTTTCTTACTAATATTTATGTATCTGATTCATATTTCGTATTTTCAGATTTAGCTTGCTGATATTGTGTGCTTTACAAATGACTATCTTATTATTATTATTATGACCGGTATATACGTTTTGTGACAGGTTGTTTACATATCCGCCACCACCAGTTACTGGTGGAATCGCTGTGACGAACGAAGATTTCTATTGTCTGAATGATGGCGAGTTCCTTAACGATGTTATCATTGACTTCTATCTCAAGTGAGTTCTGGCCATCCAGTGTTGTCTGCTATGTTGTCATTCTGCTGCAGCTTATGTGAGTTGTGTTTGAAAGAAATGGATGACTTTGGATAATCATTTTGCCCATTTTCTGTTTTAGTTTACAGTATTGGCTTTTGTGTTAGTATATCTTTACATCTTGTCTCGCAGTGTAAACTGGTGTCTGGCTGAGGCATAAGAAAACAGAGATCAGTGCTGCCTTGTGGGTCTTATGGCTCGGGAAAGACTTTAACATGTTTTTGATCTTTACATCATATTTCTGTGATTTCGTGTTATGAAATATTGCACGTATACAGCGTGGAACATGCTGTCCTCGTAATGTCAACATATTAGTTATGGCATGTTAATTTCTGTGTGTTGTGGTGCCAGTATGTGGTATTCTGCATTGACTTGTTAACCTCAGTACAGGACTGCAGGTCATATTATGAACGGCTTTCAGCCAAATCAGGATTTCTACTGTTTTTTTTTAATTTTCAAGTTAGTGCGGGGGTGAAGCAGCAAAAAGGCAAATGGACAAATAGGCTGGAATAAAGTAAGTACACTGTGGGCTATAAAAAACGTGCCACTTTACTTTTGTCCATATCTTCACTAAATATTAATCGATTTTAAAATTTTTTCACTGATGCATTCTGCGGACAGTTAGTAATAAAGCAATTATTGAATATCCCATCACACGTTAACTGTGTTGCTACACTACCTTGTGAAATACAAATGCAAGAAAAACTAGCAATAGTAGACAGCAAGCATGTTGGTAAATAAAATACACTTCCAGCCAAAAATGCAGTAAATGATCTGTACGATGCTAGACTTTGTTAGATCTGTTTCTTTGGATATCTGGCATATTGGAGGATGTGTTTGTTTCTGACTTTTGCGGTTTAGCAAGCATACCATTTCATCCACAGTGATCATGTTCTCTGCAGTACGTGTATGCTTCAGTCTGCTGGTTTCATGCCTTTGGTCGGTTCTGTATGTTTCTCAAATCTTGTCAATAACATTCCCACTATTTTTGCCGTTGCAGTTCATCTTCAAAAATTTTCTCCAAAACTGTATTTATTGAATCGGTACAAGTTCTTTATCAGAGCTTTGCCTCCACTGCTAAATGGCACATTACATCACAGGTATATCATCAGTGCATTAAAAATTATTATTTACGACAATATCATCTGTTTTTGTTTGCAAACATCAGAAATGCATGAAAAACTAAATAAAATTTAATTTTTGTTTAAAAATTTGTGAAAATTGCTTCAGAATATGATTTTTTGCATATGTATTATAGTGTTTTTTGGCATACACTGTAATCTGTTAATGCTTGAACTATCAGTAGCCATGGTTTATTTAAATTTGCGCTAAAAACTTAACTTTTCAGCTTACCCCATTGAAGATAGCTCACCACGGTAGTGTAGCGACACATTTAAAGTGTGGTGGGATATTTAACAACTGCTTTATTGCTAATTGTCCACAGTATGTGACTGAAAGAATTTTGAAAATCGGTCAATAATTGGCAAAGATATGGACAAAAGTAAAGTGGCACGTTTTTTGGCATACACTGTAATCTGTTAATGCTTGAACTATCAGTAGCCATGGTTTATTTAAATTTGCACTAAAAACTTAACTTTTCAGCTTACCCCATTGAAGATAGCTCACCATGGTTATAGTTGTTTCTAGATTAGACTGGATTAAATTTGTTGACGAATGATCAGTGATACTGCAATCTTACCTGTGCAATTGTCATTAGAAGTAGTATTGATTCAACACTACGAAGAGCTGAAGATGTGTGTCTTGTAATGATGTAGGTATCTGTTCTTGGAAGTTCTTTCCGATGCAGATCAGGCTAGAACACACATTTTTAGTTCGTTCTTTTATCGCCGGTTAACGCAGAAAGAGACGAGAGGCACTGCAAGCGAAGATGCAGCCAACAAAACGTGAGTCTGCCGGAATGCAGTTTCATGTTCTTATGTTCATTGTTAAAATGCCTGTAGAGATCACTGAGTCAATGCATTCCCTGTATTGCACTTTGATTGTGCATTTTGTGGTCTTTGCAGAATTATATCTTTTTGTACCTTTGTACCTTATTCAATCGTTTTCATTGTTTATCAATCATCATTGGTCAATCGAAACACGTTTATAGTGCCATATGTTGCAAATGAATTAGAGGTGCATTATTGCAGAGACTAGGTTGAGAGTTCACACTTGCCATAAACATTGTCAGACAGTTTGCTTTGACTGCTAAATGTGTCACAGTAGACAATTGATTATCACCGTAAGTGTGAAAACATGGCTTTGTTGTATTTACATTAGCGTATCATGCCACAGATGAATTTCTATGTTTCAGACTGCCTCAGCGAAGGCATTTGCGAGTCAAGACGTGGACAAGACACGTCGACCTGTTTGGCAAAGATTTTGTCATCGTACCTATCAACGAGAGGTAATGGGAAAGTTTTATCGATGATATTTATTGCTTAGTTAATTAATTAATATCCAGGACACTTGTGGGTCCTTGAAAGTTCTTGAATTTTTTCTTATATTTTCAAGGCTGTGAAAGTCTTTGAAAACAGACATAGTCCTTGAAAGTCCTTGAATCTGTCCGGAGGTTTTTGAAAGGGCTTGAAGTTGATTTTCTAAAACTGTTAAATCGCAAACTTACTGTCCATGTAAATAGTGTAAATAGCGACTGACATTGACATTGTGCTATTGCCATTCTGAAGTCAATCCATAGTAATTGGATTCAGTGACAACTGTTGATGCATTTGGTAAATTTTTCTGACAATTCCAGTTTTTGATTAATGCTTGTGGGTGTTAAAATCTCGAATGTAAACTGAACCTGCTTATATATGCTTATACCATTGACTTAGCCAGTCGCCATTAACACAGGGCTGCGCTACCACGCGCCTGTGAAAAGTGCCGGTTTGATTGAATTCAGTTCTCCTTATATATGCTATGTATTGTCCTTGAAAGTTCTTGAGAAGTCCTTGAATATTTTGACAAATGGGCTAGAAGCTTGAATATCACACTTGAGTAAGTGGTGGCTTTTGTGTGATCCTGGCTTCTGTGTCTATGTGTGTGGTCCATCTAGTGCTCACTGGTACCTGGCCGTGATCTGCTTCCCGGGTCTCTGTCAGCAAGTTGCAAATGGTGCACAGAATGAACTTTCAACCACTGCTGCTCCTACTTTACATGTATGATGTCCCCTTGATTGAATTGTCACTGTTTCTGAGTTGTATAAAAGAATTCTTGAGCTCAAAGACCGAATTATATTATAGTGACACTGTCTTGTCGTTAATAAGCACATTATTATTAGGAAATTAACGATTGATTGTGTGAGTAGTCATTAAAAAAATTAATGGTTAAAAATTTAATTGTTTCATTTTTGTTTAAACTTGCATTACCTTACGTAGGAAACATTGTAAAGTGGAGACCATTAAGTTGTTTTTGTTCGCTAGAAAATGTAGGAACAGTGTAAATTGTAAAATCACATAATTTTCTTGTTGAGCAAATAAATGGAATTCCGGAATTTTGAAAATTAGTCTGCTTCTGCCCACGGTTCTCTGATTTTGTGCCACAGTTTTATTTGCTGATAATATTTAGGTTAAAAAAATGATAAGTGTGCTGTGCTTTTATAGACCATACAAATGTGGGATGCTTCTTTCTCTGTCGAGGCCTTTGAGCCTGTTGGTGCATAGGTTGGATATACTGAAATAGATTTATCAAAAAAAAATTGTTGACTTCAACAAGGATCAAATGATGTGTAATCATTTAGCATCAATTTTTACTGTTATGTGTTCTGCGAATGCACGATACCAATAAAACATGTTGATATGATAGAACACAGAAGCTGCCAAGGATACTGGCCAACCAGCGACAATCAGTGCCTCAGATGGTGAAGAAGCAGCAAAGATTCACTTTAAGCAGTTAGTTGAATTATTTACTAGTTACTGTCGGCAACTAAATTAAGAATGTGAATTATCAAAACTACAGTTTATGTGTACTTATTTTGTTAAAAAGAAAACTTAATGCAATTGTCATTTTTGTTGATTCTAACATGTAGTATATGACTGATAGAAGTTTTTTTTCTGTTTATGAATGGAAAATTACTACAGGGTGCGGCAAAAAAGTAGCCCCCTAAAGTTTTTCACTGTTTTTAAGCAACCGTTTGGAATTTTAATTTGAAATTTTACTGGTTTATTTACGGAAATGTTCTACATCTGACTGCCAAGTGAAATATGATTCTGTTGAAAAACACAAAATTATAGGCTTCTAAACATGACCGCCTACTGATTTTTCAGTATTAAAAAATGTTTAAGCTAAAAATGCTATTTAATTTTCAAAAATCGGTTACCACATTACTGCCGATGAAGTCACAGTGTCGCTTTGACAAACAGTAATTTATTTTGTTTATAAATTATCACTAAATTATCGTTCTTTTAAAACAAACGCCAGCTGCGCACCGGTTTCATCTTCCAGCAGAACGGCACACCAGCACACACAGCACGCAGCGCACAAAACTGGCTGTGGGCCAACTGTTCAGATTTCATCACAAAAACCAATGGCCACAAAATTCGCTGAATACAAATTCAGTGGACTATCACATGTGATGTGCAGTGTTAGAGGCATATCGCATGCTTAAAACAAAGCTGAAAACAATCGCTGAACTGAACTCAAGGAATCGCTTCAGGTTATCTGGGGCAACCTACCACAAGGACCGATCGACAAGATGGTGAAAGACTTCTCAAATTAAGTGACTGAAGGCTTGTGTTGGAGCTTGGAGCTGTCGGTGGACTACAACACCAATTTAATAACGTCGTTGAAACAACACAGTTAAATAATGATCAAATGCCAGAATTCCATTGTCACTGTGAATGTTCGAAGTGTTCACCACCAGCTCCAAGCAGCAACACCAGCCTCCAGTCGACTTATTTGAGAAATCTTTTACAGCCTTGTCGATCGGTCCTCGTGGCAGATTGCCCCAGATAACCTGAAGTGCTTCCTTGAGTTTGGCGCTTGTTTTCGGCTTTGTTTTAAGTTTGCAATAAGCCTCCAACATTGCACCCTATACGTGATAGTCCATTGGGTTTATATTTGACGAATTTCGAGGCCATTGGTCTTTTGTGATGAAATCTGGACAGCTGGCCCGCAGCCGGTTCTGTGCGCTGCGCGACGCTGCGCGCTGTGTGTGCTGATGCGCCCGGCGCGCTGTCCTGCTGAAAGAGGAATCCGGTGAGCAGTCGGCGATTGCTTTAAAGGAACGATAATTTAGTGATAATTTATATACAATAAAAATTGCTGTTTATCAAAACGTCACTGTGACGTCATCGGCAGTAATGTGTAACCTCACTCACTCACTCACTGCTGCGTGTAACCGGCTGTGGGTCGTAGCACCCTCCACGTTGACCGGTCGTCGGCAAGAGCCCATGTGTCGGCAGCAGTGAGTCCAGTGTCCCGTACAATCTGACTTCTCCATGTAGTCAGTGGTCTACCAGCGGGGCGATTCCAGTCGTGGTGTGGTATGTCTTTGGACCTGGAATCCACTGCAAGCTTTAAGGTCTTATGTGCTGGTGTGTTGACGGGCAAACGGCGAATATGGCCGAAAAAGGAGTGATGGCGAGCGGCTACGGTACTGAGTATGCTTGGCAGATTCGTACTGTCAGCTACAGCCCTGTTGGTGACGAAGTCATTCCACCTAACACCAAGAATACGTCTTTGGCATGTCATGTGGAATGCCTGTAGCC
>Ga0209367_1007522_pt1 | contig 15006 bp, 8 predicted proteins | sample WorMetLIZISLAND2_FD_187412 | JGI IMG/M metagenome (GOLD analysis project Ga0209367, IMG submission 187412) | Marine gutless worms symbiont microbial communities from Max Planck institute for Marine Microbiology, Germany - Olavius geniculatus... ... | reverse complement strand
GCGGTATCATTAGCTCATGCCAATCAGCTGCCACTTCCAAGATTGTAAAGCGCTTCTGGTCTTGAAGAAGCATGTAAGAAGCGCTATAGCAAGTACGTGGACTTTACCTTTACCTTTAAAGACCGCGAGGTCGGGGGGTTCGATTTCAGGCTACTCCACTATCAGGTAACAACCCTGGGCAAGTTGTGCACACACCACAGGCTGTCAGTGAAATGCCCCAATTTGGGGGCTTTGCCGACTAAGTAATCAAATTCAAAATCCCAATTCTTTTACCTCTTTTTCTGTTACGACGCCACTGGTTACATAAAATTCAGTACGAGTGTCATGAGATAGATCTGTGCATGGGTCACTCTGACCTGATAAGCCGATGAGGTCCAGAGACTTAAGGTTTCTGGCGCTGTTGACACCGACGGTCAGACAGCTCAGAGATGAATCGTAGCACAGCGATATTGACAGCTCGCCCAGATGTCCCTGCATTATTAGTAAGTAAATAAGTAAGTAAGTTATTCTTTATTTTTCAACAATCAAACGCGTTTGGCAATAACTGCAAATACACATAACAAATCGCATAACTGCAAGTTGATACAATAAAAAAGTGAAGTAAAGGTTACATTTCTGATGTTCGCAGTGTTCAGTTACAACAGGTTTGCTCGCTGTCGTGTAACAAGCATCTTCGAATAAACTTTGCAGTACAAATGAACGCTTGTACAGGTTAAAATAACGCTGTGGCAAAGCAAAAATACAACTAGAGTCACTGAGTTTTGTGGAAAGAATTTATGCGGGTGGTAATGACTGGTAAATATTGAATACAACGTTTCTTGTTGTCAATCATTTTACAAAATAGATGCGCATCCATCTCATGCAATAAAACAGACAAACGTACGTAACTATATAAGTTTATTATTTATACAAAAAATAATCAAGCGAAAGCCCAATGTACACTTTTTATTGAAAGAATACTGTTGTGATGAGCACAAACTTGACAAACATTATTTTTGATTTACAGTTTAGTGTAAGTGAAATAAAACTCACAAAATTCAAGCCGCGTGCGAAGTTCAACTACCCGAACTCGTACATTTCGTTGACCGGATAAATAACCCACAAGTTACTGTGCGGTATTTATCCGACTGCCGTACAAATAGCTCTCAGGACGCCGCTATTTTTTTATTCCTGCAAAGTTTTTTTGGATTTTGACGTTTTAAATTTTTCTGCAAAGTTTTTTTTACCTCCGCCAAGGAGATTATGTTGTTGCCGGTTTTCGTTTGTTTGTCTGTTTGTTTGTTTGTCTGTGTGTTAGCAAGATAACTCACAAAGTTATGGATGGATTTGTCTGAAATTTTGAGGGTATGTCGGGAGTGGCACAAACTACCAGTGATTGAATTTTGGGTGTGATTCGGAAAAAATCCTGGATTCTGGAGCACTTTGAAATTTTCGTTACCATTGCGTTAAAGGGGGCATAAGGGAACCGCTGCAAAACCGAAGATGGTGACACCACCTGGCGAATGGCATTGCCTTGGCGGAGGTACCTGCGGGCTACGACTGCTTTCTAGTTTTTTTATTTTATGATTTAATGTTTCATACCGTGCGACCTTGACTGTGCTGCAAGTTCTTCCACATGGTCTGACCGTTGACGAGGTCTGACGGCTGCATCGGTACGATAACCTCGCCTATAATATCGTCCTTGCTAAACCGGTCGTGGTCGAAGACTTGCAGGCACATGTTACTGTTCAGCACCTTCTCGAACGCGTAACCTGTTAGCGATAATACAGCAACTAGAAGGCGCTCGTGAGAGTGCATATCTCCGCCAAGTGAAGTGATTTAAACACTACTACTGTAAAATGTAGAAGTTTTCACAGGAGGGCGCCACCGTTGCTGCCGGTTGTGTATGACACGTGGAGATGATGAGTCATCGTGTACACACACAGAACGACGGACAGAAAAACCAATCTCTTAATCTCCTTCAATGTTCACTTCGTTGACCTTGGCGGAGATAATAAATCAATCATTCGATGTCGAGCATCACTACTCTTGTCATCCATTACACAATCGCTAGAGTGGGCCGACCGTACCACCGACGCCGGAAGGTCAGCGTCCGACTTCAAATCGTAGAAAGAAAGCGAGTTTGCAGAAGTGACTATTGGTTCCATACACGTATATGTTAACGCTGTTATTGAACTCTACATTTAACGCTAAAACACGGTACGGCGTTCGAGAACGATGGACGCAGGCAGCAACTTGCGTAGAAAATCGCGGTTAAACCGCTGCAGATGACAACATAATTAGTATTGACAGCTTATAGCAACTCGTCATCGCCCTATCCAACGGTACCAGTGCCGATCCCCCACGACGTACCGTTTAGCCACAATACATACGTAACGGACGTAACAAACAGGTCAGTACAGGCGACCGCTTGTGCCATACGTACGATCGTTGGCAGCCTACATTAACGGTCGGCCAAATACTGTGACCGATATGTTTTTGATGTTACCTTCAAAGACGAAAACTTCGTTCCAGCGCGGATTCAGGGTTTTGTGTTGTACGTGCGTCGTCAGCTTGCGACGTTTCGCCGGCAACAAGAACACCTGTCAGAACGACGTCAACGTTAAACTGTGTTCAAATCGACATTAATGAAACGAACCAGATCGAAACTAACTGAAATGATCTGACCTGAACCGAACTAAACCCCCAACTCTGAGATCGGATTAGTTCAATTTATATTCGCCGCTGTAACATCCTTATAGCCAAAAATTGGGGTGGGGAAAAATTAACTATGGCACCAGGGGCCCAAACTCGAGGCTGAGGGCCAGAAAAAGAAATGGACTTTTGCGGATGGGGCCGGTTGGGGCATGAAAACCCTGAAAATGCAGCAGCGGGTATAAATTTTGTTCGTTTTACTGCACAGATAAGTAATGCAATAAATTGGCAAGGCGAAGGAAAGAGTGACTTTTGGCATATTGTCAGCATGGCTCCATTGGCCCCTCAATCCGCCTATTTATTTATTTATTTAACGTTTAGGTTCTATGACTCTTTAATTGGCCGCATTACGCCTCTTATCCTCCGTATGTCCGTTTGCCCGTTTTTCCTCTCGCTTGGAACAAGAAACTACCAAAAATTAATAATTATAACGAAAAGTAATCTACACTGTGTCTTAAATAACAGCTTTGCTATGTTCGATTGTAACTTAAAGACGAATTATCAGTTTTTATTTTTTTGTCTGCGAATATTCCGGACAAAACTTGCCATCAAATGATCATTTAATTTTTCACCTTGCGCAACATCTGCTTCTACACTACCTGAGGAAAATTGGACATTTGTTTTTCAAGTTACAGTTGATAATGTCGAAAATGTTCTTGAGACACAGCATACATTGGTGGCTATTACTTTCGACGCTTATGACAACGAATGCCAATTATATCGCAAACTGCTGCGTAGGGCCTATTGCTAACGCCAACATATTTTCTTGTAGGCTGTTGTTAGTACACATGCTGTACTGCTTTTATGTCGACGTTTGTGGACTAGGTTTTGAAGTAAGTTTTAAAAACAGCAATAATGCTGCCTGTCTGTTTTGCCCACCTGCCACGTTTGTCATTACCCAGTACATTTGAGCTAAAGACTGATTGATCGAATGATTTGTCGCACCTTGACGTAGGGGTCGCTAGTGCCGCTACGGTCCATGGCGGGCAGATTTTCAGCCTCGTGTATCTCGACGATGAGAGACCGCTTCGTGAAGTCATAGCTCATGCTGAAATGAATCTTACCCAGCTCTGACGGCGACGCGTTGCTGACGTCATTAGCAGCATCCGCAGCAGCTCCCATCATCAGCTGCAGAGCCTAACGTAAACATAACGCAACGTAAACTGGTTTATCTCTGGCCATTTCGGCGCAATTTACTTTTGAAATGTGCGCCGCAACCGAAAATCGCGAAAAAAACCATTAAAACCCTTGTGACTCAACACCGACGGAAAAATCCTCCACATTCTATCGGGTAAAACGGCGTATTGAGTAGATCGAGCATCATTGCATTGATATTAAAGTGAAACGGAGAACAGGCTGACATGCGTTAAAGTGTTTTAAATAGAAAGTAGCACTGAATCAATAAATTATCTGGCATGTTTTATTATACAGCATACAGTGTAGTTGTATCAAACGTAAAAAGCTTTGAAGTGAGTTGTCGACGCTTTGCGTAAACTGTTTACACAATAGTCTATAATTGGTCGCAAAAACTTAACAAAGTGCTAATGGTTACACAAAGTCTTTAGACACTATTGTGTCTTTGCAATGCAAACGTAATAGGGTGTTTACACGACCCAGCAATTTTCCAGCAAACTTCCAGCAAACGTCCAGCATTAGCACGTGTATTTTGAATACATTTGCTGGAAGTTTGCTGGACATTTGCTGGATCGCGTAAACACCCCATAACACATTGATAACACGCAATTTTTGATATAGTTATGTCAGCAAAAAAAACTTTGAAAGAAGTATTCTGATTTGGTTAGACATTGTTTCGACTGTAGCAGTGTCGTCTGCTAAATATTCTCCTCAGCAAGTATTCGGTTCGATTAGCGCAATGTCATCCTTTACTGCGAAAGACACGCCGTCCAAATAACCACCCAAGGTGTTCGTCCCCCCAAATGACGTAATACCGCCCAAGATGTCACGCAATGCTAGCTGTAGATCTATGCGAAATATTCGTCTTACCAGCGTGGTAGTGGAGTCATCAGTGTTGGTACTAGACGATCCAGCACAAAAGGCACCCGAGTCAACGGTCTCTCGATCTGACGTTGTTCGCTCGATGCTCTTTGTAGTTGTCGTCGTTATGGACGCTCGCAGGAACTGATCTTCCGAACTCGTGTCGCCCGCACATCTTTGCTGCACAACAGCGAAATCTACATGCAACATATCGTTAAAAACCGTCAAAACGTCGTGATTTCCCTTACAGTCCGTTATTTTAAAAAAATTGTACCTTTCAGGCGCGTACAGAGCGACCTAACTGAATCGAACTGACACGGTTTATTGTTTGATGAACTAACAAATAATCAAACAAAGCGAGTTCGTTGGTCATTGGCTGACGCGCACGTAGGCCACCAACGCCGTTAGTGGGTGCCTAGTCTGACGCATTACTGCTTGCCCATTGGCCAGTCCGTCAAAACTAAACAGTGTCAGCTCATTTCAGTTTAGTTAAGTCGCTCCGTGCGCGCCTTTAGAGTTACGAATCGTGTTGGCAAAACCTTTCCGTTTTCTAGGAATAATTTACGCAGTGATTAGAATCGCTTACACCGATTTCGGGTTTTTTTCGTTTTTTTCTCGTACGGACGGAGGGACAAAGGAGAAAGCCGCACAATGGTATAATAGCATTATAATCTCACCTGTCGTGAAACGAGCCATCTGCAGCAGCACAGGTAGCACTCGTGTGACGTCACATCGTCGTTGACGTCATCCAATACGTCATACTGTGACCGATCCATTACACAGTAGCGCTATATAGCAACGGCTACCTGCAGCACAGCGTTAAAACGCGTACACAGCGACGTGAATGAATGAAGTGGTACGGTTTTACTTCTTGACGAACTGAACAATGGGCAAGCATAGTGAACCCATTGGTCATTGTTTGACGCGTACGTGCGCGTAGTCAAGTAGGCCACCGACGCCGTTGGTCAGTCCGTCAAAAACTGAACCATGCCAGTTTAGTTTAGTTTTGTTCAGTCACGCCGCTCTGTACGCGCCTTTACAGTAGATTAAATAATTTTAAAAACTTATACCAGTTTACACTACTGTGTAAGGGCGACACCAGAAATCATTTTACTAGGACACAGACTGATTGAAAGACGAACTGGCTGCTCTTACAAACCCATGTGACGTGACTCCATTTAACCTTTTTCACTCCCGCATTTTCTCGTGAGCCAATAAATGTGTGAAATTGAAATTTTGCATTGTACCTTGTATCGAGTCGGCCGCCGGCCCAGCAGGAATAAAGTTCTTTTGTATTAACTCCTATAACTTTCATACAAAGTTGTGTACAACTACGGCATATGAATCGTCCGTGACGACTTAACGTTACATCACAGGCGCGTACAGCGTAGCAATATTAATAAGCTACGTCTACGTCTATTGTAATATGCCAGTACCCAATAGACCCCTACATTAAGCCTAAAGGCATTGATCATCGATACTTATCGAATGACGCGTTCCTTTTTTCTTAAGTAAAATAAACATAGAACACAAGAGTCTTGCGCATACGAGTGGCAAGAAACATTGCGGATCGATATCATTTTAAGTCTTGAAATGTTCGTTTCTAAATTTTGAGGTAAAAAAAGAAATAGGTTAAGTTTAAGTGATTCATGACATGCGAGATGTTGATAAACTGACAAAATCATGACTTCCGCAATCTGCATGAATGAATGACCTGCAGCCCATGGTGATTAAGGTACCGAACACCTACATGCCCGTATATAACCTGTCTTTCAAAAGAGGTTTAACTCTTTTTCCAATTAATTTTTTTTAGCTACGGACCAGCGGTACATTTAGTCAGCTGGAAAATATTTGTATCGCATTTGCATTGACTACGTTTATTGGCTCACGACATAATGCTGGAGTGGAAAAGGTTAAATGGAATCACGTCACATGGGTTTGTAAGGGCAGCCAGTTCGTCGTTCAATCACTCTGTGTCTTAGTAAAATAATTTCTGCTGTTTTGGATCTGTGACTTGGTCGCCCTTACACAGTAGTGTAAAACGGGACGTTTTCTATATTTAATATTTGCTGTTTTATTAGCAAATTTAATCGTGAGTTAAAAGCAATAATGTGACCCAGCCCAATCACGTGACCATTCGACTCGCGGTTGGCGACTTCCTATGGGTGGTCCACTGTGACCATGCATCTATCTTGCACCGTTATGGAAATATGGCGCCTCAAAGATAATGGGGTCACGACTTTGACTTTTTGGAGTCACGTGACGTCATCGGTCACGTGACCATTCGACTCGGCATATGCGGTTTCCTATTAATGGTCCATTGTAACCATGCCTCTAACTTACACCGTTAGGGAGATATAAAGCCTCAAACTTGCATCTGCCCGTGTTAAAGACCAAAAGTTCACTGCGCATGCGCCGTGTCACGTGACCTGTAGGCAGCGGGTCCAAAATGACCCATATTTGAAATTCTTGAGGCCATATTTCCTATTCATTATGCAACTTTTGTGGGGCTACGATGACGATTTAAAATAGTTTGTAGATGAGCATCTCCATTGCTAAGCATTTTCAGTCGTAATTTTTCTAAGTTCAAAAATGAGCCTAAAATTTGCGGTTTTGGGGGATTAGAAAAAACAAATACTAAAGATGAATGTTGAGACCCCGTGGGAAATTAATCCCCACCAAAACACGTCCTCCAGTGCAAAAAAATACGGCGATGCTCCCAAAAATATGTTCTCCAGAGCTTGGCAGGAAAAGTAAAAAAATAGCCCAGTTGAACATTATATTTCACCCTCTTGCCCCGCCGGCTCTACTGGGCCGATTTGTACCATTTTTGTACCATATGTACCATTTTTGGCACGTAGAGTTACACCGCCGACGTAATCATCCAAGTCAAATTTTAAATTGATTGATTCAGGAGTTTGAAAGCTACGGGTGCCCAAAATCTGGGGTTTCCCATTGACTTTGATAATCGCCCTTCAGTGTTACGCACTACCGGCAGTTTTAAACAAGTAATTTGAGCAAATGGGTTTAAGATAATTTAAAATCACTGACGTTGGCATTATCAAATAGCTCGATAATCAGCATGCAAGCGTTTTTACGCTATACAAGCCAATAGCGGTAAAATAAGCACGTTTTTGTGGGTACTTCCATGCTCCCGTTCGAAAAGAACCCCTTCATCCAGGCGCACAAAATTTTGTCACGATAAACTAGAGTCTTGCGGCAGCCCACAGTGAATATTTTGTGATCCTAGCTTGCGCCGTTTCAATAGGGCTGCAGAGTGTGAAGAACACACACACACAGAGACAGACGCCTAGCGATGGCTAAGACGTGCGAAGCAATACAATGCTGTCGCGCGTAAAAACAGACTAGTTTACATTTTAAAGTTCTGGCTGTTGGTAAACCTCGCCAAGAATGTGTGCTTTCGTTTCACAATAGAATAGTTCGCAACCGACAGAACGCTATATATGTCTATCTACTCCATACATTCGCTACCAACATTCGCAGACTTGAAATGAACCCTACAGTGAAGTCGAGTGAAAGGAAATAAAAGCCCCACGCTCCGGTTTTCATTTTCTTTGATTACAGTTTACCTTAGTCCATTTTATGTCGTTCTATTTCTGTCGCTCTGTAATACCCCGTTTACACTTTACACGACCAAGCAATTATCAAGCAAACATCGAGCAATTAGAGCAAACGTCGTGCACGAGTATTTTTAATGCATTTGCTTGATGTTTGCCCCATGATTGCTCGGTGTTTGCTTGATCGTGTAAACGGGTTGTAACGCACCTTTATAGAGATGAAGTACGTCGTACAAATAGCTCACGAGATTTAACAAGGTAAGGCGTACTGAGCAGAGTGTAGCCTGCCTATTTAATGCGATGTCACAGTGGCGGCTCCAATTAACGAGAACTCTGGGTGGTGTGGTACGCCCTCGTTTTGTTGCTAAGCGACCGTTTAATACACCACATTACAGTTTTTGCCCGTTCGTCTGTTCCGGTTTGTTTGTTCTGTGCATGCTGCAATCTATGGAAAACAAAAGGCGATGGAAAACCATAATTGGCATAAAAGTTTCCAAGAGCATAAATAATTACTTATGTGTCAATTTTTAGTAATTATGTAAGTTAATAAATGAAATAAATTAATGCGCCTGCAAGCCAGCTATGCTGGCACCAAAATCAGTCGCAATTTACCGAAAATTAACATCCCCAAGGACTTTTCTTAATTTTTTTGCTCAAACAATTACAAGTTAGGGTGAAGGTTAGAGTTTCGCAGCTCTACGCGGACGGCCGCACAGAAAATTTGGAGTTAGGTCGACATAATTTCCGTAGTTGTGTATTGCTTTGCTGCCTAATTTTGACTAGTTTCCTGGCCATTGTTAATTCGTGTACTGCACTCTATAGCTTATTCATGTATTGTCGCAATAAAGCTTTTTGGCTGCAGCACGAATAAACGTTCATTTATTCAACAAAGAGAATAATAATTTGCTCTGTTCTTCACCGCCTTAGGCCTGCTACTGACAAAAACCTGAGGCCGCCCGCCATGCTTATAACGATTGCAATATTCGTGTATACGTAAACCAGCGGAGCGGCGTTAACAGCTTGACTGGTATTGACCGGCCCGTGTCGGCATGCTGGCCCTCTACGTAACATTGATCAGTGATGTGATGAAACCCTAGCGATAACTTAACCGTTGCATCAGTCACCATGAGCCTTTGGGTTTGTGCCCCAGCTAGGCCTATACCTTCGCCGCAGCGAAGCGAAGAAAAAGGTTAAATCACGTTTTGAGGTCATTCGATTTTTTTCCGGCCGGATTAACCAAAAATCATTAAAGGATTCGGGTAAAATTGTTTGTGGAAAGATTGAACGCTGTGGCGCGAAAAAAATGATTAGCTTTCTGTAGCAATTTAGTCGTAAGCTTATTCTTTCGTTCGCCCTCTAAATACGCATTAAACATGATCTACCAAAAACATACCGTCTGAAAGGCCACGCAAAGCAAGTACCTGTGAGCGAGATTGAATCGACTTAGAACGTTTCTCTTCTCGGTTACAGCACAGGATATCGTAGTCTTATACGTCTTTAAATCTAATCAAATCAAATTGAGCGATTTACTGTTTATAACACTTTTAAGGCGCGTACAGAGCGACGTAGTAGGGTGTTTACACGATCCAGCAAACGTGTAGCATTGGCAAGTGCATTTTGAATACATTTGCTGGAAATTTGCTGGACGTTTGCTGGATCGTGTTAACACCCCATAACTGAACTGAACTGAAATGACATGGTTCAGTTTCTGACGAACTGACCAATGGACAAGCAGTAGGCCTAATGCATTACAGTAAGGCGCCGTTTCTAACGGCGTTGTTTGCTCACGTGACTACGCTCACGTACGCGTCGACCAATGACCAGTGGGTTCGCCATGCTTGCCCATTGGTCAGTTCGTCAAAACCTAAATCGTGTCAGTTCAGTTACGTCGCTCTGTACGCGCCTTTATTCTCAGACTGTGTCGCTAGTCGTATACAGCTACTGTATTCGTCTACAGTTCTGCAGCTGGGTCAATATTGACCAATGGTGCTACATTACATGAGCAACCAGCACGAAACCATGAACAAAAGCTTTATATTATATTGACTACAAAGAACAGTATAGTGTAATGCTCGATCTGCAGTAAATTTGCAGTAATTGGGTCACTCACGTCACGTACGCACGTAATCTCAGCGCTTCGATCTTGTAAAACATAGACCTATTGTAAGTCAGCAAGTATACCACCGAACCTTTTTTTTCTTTATAGGATCTGCGGTCTCGAACATGAGCAACCTAATATGTAGTTGATCTGCGGTTGATGTGGGGTGCTTAGGCAGACCGGTCGTTCATTAAATCATTCTATTTTACTATTGACTTTAAAACAGTTCACCGTTAATAATGTAGGCCTACTACGCACGAATGAATGAATGACTGATTGGATGAGAGTGATTTTTTGACTTACGGTGTACATATTTGTCTGCTGGTATAGGCTATAGACGTGCTATTGGCTGGTGAGATTGATGTACGGCAAGGGCGGGGCTTGCATTTTTACATAGCCTGCTGATTGTGTTGCGTGTCTTCATCGTAAAGCACACATCATCGTCGTCACCATCGTCGTCGTCATGACTACGTCAGTTGGGGGTTTGGTTCTCGTTGCTATGTTGACGATGCTGCTGCTGCTGCTGCTTGCCAGCGTGACGTCAGCGAATGAAGTCGAGGAGAACGCCAATACAACTGAATCAACCGTTCAAGTACGTACAGGCTATCCAAAAGTACTCTGTTACATGATTCAATCATATGCCTACTGTAATTTTTACAAGAAACCCTGCAGCTGTCGCTAGGAAAGACACAACGTGCCGCCTACGTCCGACTTCCGGTAGCAAAAAAGAAAGCGATTTACCATCGTGAGTACAGTCCCATGCACGCTGTGATGCCGCTGCTCTGTCAACGCTAGGATACGACGCGGTAATTCTACACACGTAGGCCTAAGTGATGGCTACAAACAGCAACTTTGCATTTAAAATTGCGGCCAAACCGCTGCAGATAAAAGATATGGTTACTATATTGACAGTTTATAAGAACTTTTCATCGCCCTATAGTCCAACGATACTATCGCCGACCTTCTGCAAAGTACGGTTTAGCCACAATACATGCGTTACAGACGGACAGACTGACGACGGACGACACATCGTACTCAGGGTTCGAACGTCACTACGGTCGGCCAATAAAATAAAGGTATAAACAAAGAGCCATTGAATGCATTTAAGCGCTTAAATCATTCTAAGTTGGACAGCTCTCAATTATATAGTGTCTGATATCTGAAACACGACACAAAATTGTTCCATAATGTATATTAAATCATAGGTTAATTTGATAAAATAAATAATGAAACAAAAAAAAGCCGTCGGATGCGCTTAAAGAATTTGTGAACGACTGTCTGTTGTCTGAAACAAAATAGGCCTATAGGAGTGCCCTACTCTCGCAGCGAACGTACCGCGCGATGTCTTTATATAAGTTAGTTAGTAAGCAAATAAAACGCAAACATCAAAACAGTTTCTGCCGATGCACTGTATGCATTTAGTATTTTGGAAAAAAACGTCTTAACCAATCGTTTAAAAACAGAGCTACGTAACGTGCCATGTGTCAATATGATCGCAAATGGCGGGAAAAACAGGCATACATGTTTCAATTTCAGTTCGAAATGAAACTCTCTTGTTGCAGTATAACTAATACGCGAGATCGTGATGTATGTTTACGTGCAGAATACGACGATATCTAATGATGGCGTTGCCATGGTGATTAGTGACGTCATTATGACCTCATGCTGCGCTCTAGTGGCGCACCTGTTCGCTTAGCCAAAGTATCCTATCACAGGTAAACTAGCAAGATCACCGCTAAGACATCATAGCTAAGTAGGTTAACGGTTAAGACGTCGCATTTGCGATCAACAGCTCGCGGGTTCAATTCCCGGCCAGTTCGCTATCAATTGGTTTAATACTGCTTGGATGGGTGACTGTATGCGGACAGGTGAAACATGTCTGTATATAACCAACCACCGAGGTCAACTCAACCCTTCATCCCTCCGGGGTAAGAAAATCTTGGAACTTGGCTGGGGCTATCGAGAGGGTGTTTTCGGGCGATCTTGACTGAAAAGTACGTTGTCACAGTGTATCGCAAAAATCGCCGTTTTATTAGCATTTATGTACTAAATTCAGCACAGAACATCATATTTTCGTAACTGACCAACAAAGTTCGCATTTTGCATTAAGACCTTACTAAAGGTACGTACAGGGCAACCGATATCTTACACATTTTAACTGTTTAATTTTGTTAATGTTTTACTATGCGATGCACTGGCACCTTTGTACACATTTTCATCTGCGTCGAGTTCCCTTTTGCAGTAGAAATTAAAGCACGCTTTTAATATAGTATTCATTAATTTTAAGTTGTTTTTTACTTTTGCTACTGTTTATGTTTGCATATACAGGTCTGACCTAGGCTATCTCAGATGTCCGTATATTTCTTGTACGTGCTGATTCGTAAATGAGGTTTATTTTTATTTACTGGTTACTGATGGTATTTAATCCCGCCGTGATTCCCACCTACTGAGGAAATGCAAGTCAGCAAGACGGCATAGCCGAGGCAAGGCGGGGCGGATCTGAAACCACGCCTACGGAGCTCAACTTGATATAGCCAGGGGAGAGAAATCTGCCAGACGCCGGTGCTATAATAGCAGTGTGCCGCGCCCACAAAACTAGACATAAACGTCAGTAAATGTCATGTTAAGACGTGTAGACCGTACAGAGCGATGCAACTGAACCGAACTAAACTGTTTTCTTTTCCGGTTAGGGGTTGTCCATAAATGACGTCACCCGCCGAGGGGGAGAGGGGTTCACGATATTGTGACGATGTGTGACGTAGGCGGGAGAGGGGGTTGAAGGCTGTGTGACGTCACGCACGTCACATCTGCGGCAAGGCCGTTTCACGTGATTTTGCATGTAAGTTGGTGAGACAATTTTTACAACAGCGATCATTTCTACACATCAGAACTTTGATATACTATGCTCATGTTGCTAATGTGTCAAGACATACAAAAATTTACGCTGTGTTTAAAATATATAGATCACAGATATAGGCTACACTACAGACAGCAAGGGGGAGAAGTTTGTGACGTCATATTGGGGTGTCCTCAGCAACGAAACGAAACGTGACTTAGGAGAGAGGGGGTATTTTTTCTCTACATTGCGTGACGTCATTTATTGACAATCCCTTATAGGCGAGCCCGTTGGTCAGTTCGTCAAAAACTAAACAGTGTCCGTTCAGTTCAGTTCAGTTACGTCGCTCTGTACGATCCTTAACATTCGGCTTAGTCATTTATCGACATTTATCAGCTGAGCCGGGGTCATTCAAACAAACTGTAAAAATCGCATGTATTTTCGGTGCTCGATGTGGACTTTTCTCAGTGTGTGACGGCGGCATAAAAATATTCGTAGGATTATTTTTTTCTGCTGTAAGTTCAACCCGTTGTACAATTTGTGGACTGTTTTGTCTGTCCAGGGAAATGTTAAGGTGCTTCAAACAGCTGCTTTATACGCGAACGTTCTGGTCACGATTCTCGTCGAAATAAAACCATGACTCGAGAAGATGACTGATCAATTAACGAGTTCGAACATTGCGCCAACTTAACGTCACTAATTAGCCACAAGCCGCTGTTAGAGAGACAGCGTATAGACATTCGACAGCTTTTCTGCTTTTTCTCCGGTTTAACCGGTGGATTTATTTATTTGTATCAACTCCCTAAAGTCTAAATGGATCGTTCTAACTAACTAAAATGCAGCACTTTTTCCCACCGTATTTTCTTAGAAAGAAAATACACTTGAGTCATTATCTGTCTGTCTATATCTGTCACGGACTGTTGTGACTATTTAAATTAAAGTAATATTAAATTTGAAAACAGCTGTGTTAAGATTTAATTATTTTGGTTTAAGTCACGCTTTTGAGTGTGTTTTTGTGTAAAGTTTTTCTAGCTCTCTTTCATATGCAAATTTTGTAGAGTTTTTTCGCAAAAATATTTATATTTGCCTTACATTTTTACTTTTTGTGTAGCCTATATGTAGTAGCTGTGACTTAGCTGTCACGTGTACTGCCTTGCCGCTTACGCTGCAAATAAAGATAGTTACATAGCCCGCACCATGTGGGAAAAACAGAGCCTATTCTACTAAAATGTGCCATATTTTTAAAATTTTGGGCATAGTTCATCTTGATAGGCCTAATCCATTTCATTAAAACTTTAAGACACAGTATACCCAATAACAGAAAATCGCTTTTTTATTGCTGACTTTATTGAAAACAATTACGAAAAAACATCTGCAAAAATGTATCAAATAATTTGGCCTTTTCAAGATATGGTGCACGTATAATATTTAAAATATTATTATTAATACATTTACAGGCTTATCTGTTTTTGTAACGCATGCTTACTAAATAAACTATAGCTGAGAGTATTAGCGTGTATTTCATCATTTTGTTCAACTGCGAATTATTCACACGTTTGCACAGCTTATTTCACATTTCTAAATCGCAAAGTGTATCGGGATAAATATACGTAATAATTAAATATAAAAACTTACCAGTTAATTACACTACTGTGTAAGGGTGACCAAATCACACACCCAAAACAGCAGATATCATTTTACTAGGACACAGAGTGATAGAACGGCGAACTGGCTGCCCATGCAAACCCATGCGTCGTGACCCCATTTAACCTTTTCCGCCGCGCATTATGCGATATAGGCTATAT
>Ga0209367_1007521_pt1 | contig 15008 bp, 11 predicted proteins | sample WorMetLIZISLAND2_FD_187412 | JGI IMG/M metagenome (GOLD analysis project Ga0209367, IMG submission 187412) | Marine gutless worms symbiont microbial communities from Max Planck institute for Marine Microbiology, Germany - Olavius geniculatus... ... | reverse complement strand
CCTCGTTCGGGGTGACCCCCTTCAAGTTTACGAAAAAGCTTTACGGTTCCTGAAACTAGAGTCTTCCAGGCAGCCAATGGTGAAAATTTGGAGATCCTAGCTTGGACCGTTTTTGCCTGATCCACCCATGTGACAGACAGACAGACAGACGGACGGACAGACAGACAGACGGACAGAATTGCGATAGCTAAGACGCGCTATAGCAGTACCTGCTTTTGCGCGTAACAACAGTTTACTGATTCTTTTGAAAATATGGCAGAGTAACGTTAAGCCCCGGGGGTCAAGACGCTACAAAATCCTGCTCATAAGCATGACCAGGCCCAAAGGGACATCTGAAAAACCAACACAGACGTACGACGCCTCTGGAACTTCCTGGAGCGGTTTAGGGCAGCAATCCCCCCCCCGACCGGAAACGAGAGAGAGAAGTAACTTTTACTCAACTTGTACTTGCAAAAGCTGAGTCAGCTGGACAGATGCTGGAATGAGGAATTCTAGGCCTGTAGCTTCGATGCTCCCTAAAACTCATACCTTAATCACAGTTTTGCTAGAGACCAGACTGAAATGGTTACCGTGTTATAGCTTTGCGTTTGCCTTGTGTTGAAGCCGTCGAAAGCTGCAAATATCACACATTTAGAATAACCTGCATCAGTGGTAGACCATAAGTAGCAGGTAACTCATGTAATAGTAAATAGCATAAAACAGGTTTCGCAGCATAAGCAAATCATAAAATTCAAGGACTTTTCAAAAAATTTCAAGAATCTAAATTCACAGCATCCAAGCACCACCAATATTATCCTAAACAGGGTGCTTCAAAATTTAGACCTTGGTGCCACAAATTAAAAAATGGAGGTACAAATAATCTGCAAGCAAAGCAAACAAAACAATTTTTAAGCTGTTGTATGCAAAACCGTTGCGTGCATGCTAGCATTTGATTAAAAATTGCAATTAAATGCAAAATTTCAACATATTGGGAATCAAAATTCAAAACTTTCAAGTACATTCGAGCATTTTTAAAGATTTCCCAAGCATCCTATTAACGCTGGTAATACCCACGAATGTACACAACTTTGTTACCAAACACAATTTATCAAGCAAAACTGACATCATGCACACTATATGAAAATACTGAACATGTGTTCTACAAGTAAAAACTACAAAGTGACAAAGTAGAAAGCTTACTTAAAAAAGTTTATTACATCAACCAACTTGAAAGAATAACAAAGAATGGCAAATAAATAATTCAGTAATATAACCATTACACATTTTAACAAAACAAAAACATTTCTCTAACTAATGGTGCCTGTAAAAACTATTTTAATTGATAACTGTAAGAAATATTTATCGGCACAATCACGTCTAATATCCTTTGTCACAATAACAGCCAGCAGCATCTAGAGTTATAAAAAAAATAATTTTTGAACAGACACTGCAAAGTTCCAATAAAATTCCAACAAACAATTGTACATTTCAGACATAGGATAAAACTCAAACTTGCTCAAAATTCCAATCTTGCCCCTAATTCTGACCAATGCTGGATCTTTCAGCTCCAAATTTTGCATTTTCAAAAAAAAATTTTGGACAATAAAATCTACTGACAGCCAAAAATGTAGAACGGGCGAAATGCCCTTTTCCTTGCCCCCCATGACACCTGCCACTAACAATTTCAGCACACTAGCATAAAATCTTTTTTGCTACATTTCCAGCAATAAATTTCATAGCTATAAATTTTACAGACCTCGACATTCAAGCGATTACCGTTGAGCACAGCTCCATTCAGTTCTCGAATTGCTCTCGTAGCCTCTTCGTCATTTAACATATGCTACAGCAAACACACGACAAGCCGGTTCACTAAAATCACGTAAACTGCTCGCAATCGTATAACCAAAACACAAGAAGCCCAGCTGTCACCAAGAAAGGCTGACCATATGCCGGCGTCCAAAGACCAGAAAATGTGAATCAGGAGTAATGAAAAAAGAAGAGATTGGAGGCAAATGTTGGTAGACTGTTAACAGTAAGCATTTGCACACTTATGCATTTTGGATGTAATTGCACCATGCAGATTTTGGAGGTCGAACCCTCTATTTTGGGAGAACATGTGTCCATAAGCCATAGAGGGTCAGCGATCATACTGTCAGACAGAGCAGTGACGGGTTCCTATAAGCTGTCAATAGTAACCATGCTGCTAATTAAAACTGTTCGGCCACAATTTGCACTGCTAGTATTTGGGGTGCAATTAGCACCCATATTTGGAGAGAATAAAAATCTGGTTTGTAGGGAAACCGACTTGGTACCACAGAGTAGCCGTCAAACAACCTTATTTATTTGTTCAGGCAGTTTTCAGGTAAAGTGTGCCATTTAGCCACAATACATGTGTTACAGATAACAGTCGACAAATACAAGCCTGTGACATAAGCTCAACCTTAACAAACATACAATAGCTCTCCAAATTTGTACTACATTTAGACAAGCCCAACTTACAGTTGAATGTTTAATTTCTACACAATTTGTTAGTTTTCTAACACATGAGTTATACATCTCTATACACAAAATAAGTTAACATAGAGTGTACTAACAAGTTCCAAGAATTGAATACCTCAACATAATTTCTAAAATTTGTAGCTGGTAGCCACTGTAAGTAACAAAAGCAAACACATGTGCGGATAAACAGATAATAAGAAATTAATGACATAGCTCAAAATATAACACATCTAAAATGGTGACAAATATAAACACTGATACATACAACAAATGCATAGTTGCCGAGGACATCACATTCAGTCACATAGCCGTATCTCTGGAACAATTGGAGCATGGATTCACGTGCTGTGTTCACGGCAACATTGCCCACAAATATCTTTGTCGGCATTGTGTGAGCACAAACTACAAACATTTCACATATGCAACTAATAAAAAAACAACATCAGTTCAAAGAGTTCATGCATTTAATAATAATAATAATAATAAAGTGTATTTATACATGGCACCTAAAAGCAAACGTCAGTGGGCGCTGTAGACAAAAGATTCGTCACTGATGCAATGTTGAACTGCTATAGATCACGGCCATTAGAGCCACAGCCTCAAAGCTGTTAACAGCATCACACAGCATCAGGGCCAGAGACGTGTGGATGCTGAAATTTTTGGGTCCACGTCAGTCCACAGAATATGACCAAGGATCCGCTGTCAGTCCGCGTCCACAACGGGAGAGAAATGTTAGATCCGCATCAGTCCGCATCTGCACTGAATAGGCCTAGGCCTCTAGTCATTAGTAGATAAGGTAGGCAACTTCGCCTAGGCCAAGGCTTATCCTAGCAGATTACAATTTACTGGTTCCAGACTCCAGTGCTACCGTGCTACGCAGTACGCACATTTCAACACACATCACTTCTACCTGTTTTTAACTTTTATTCATCTGTAGAGCCTGTAGTTTAATGTTTTACAGGTGTATGTTTTTTCTCAGTTTTTATGTCGTTTACCCCCTGCCTATGCCACTAGCCTACAATATACCCAACATCGGCTTAGGCCTAAATCTCAGAAGCAGAAGTCCCTCAAACTTTGAGATTTTCATTTAGGCCTTGTCCCATTCGCTTTCAGCAATTGCTTTCTTCTGCCTACGAAGATTTTGTATTTGTTAATCTCTCATGTAGGCCTATCTGGTATAAACCAGTTAGTGCTTAACTGAAAAACAGATTAAAGCCTATATACCAAGCAGTTTCGTTTAGTCACTGGAGGGGGCGTCAGCGGAATTGAGGCCTAAATGGTGTACATGTAGGTTACAGCTAGGGGCCTATACGGACACATCCTGAGAAGCTATGAATGAACTAAGAAAACAAAACTCTCACTCGTTCTTCAATAGCAACAGCGATTATTTCAGTGCTTCACATAATCAATAGAAGAAAAAAATGACAGAAAATGCCATCATGGTTTGTAAGTGACACTGATCACAGATATTCACAATCAGCAAAAGACTACAGACCTGCTACAGCATCTGCAAACAACAAATTTTTCTTTTGTCATCTACAGCTGAATACTGCCAAATCATCAACATTCAAAAACATCCAGAAACTGCTCACAGAATTACGAAATTATTATGCACTTAAACTCACGACCAGTCACAATAAATAGCCTATGCATGAATTCAGAGCCTTGGTAACTGATGAAATAAAGGCATTAATTCGCTTGGTAATGCATTTTGCTAAACAAGACAGAAATTGAACATGCTCTCCAAAGTTTGTTATTAGAAAAAAATACACTCGTCACGGAACAAGATCCATGTCAGTCCGCGTCTGCAAAAAAAATCTTGCAGATCTGGGTCCGCGGACTGACGGGTCTGCAGTCCGAATATCTCTGGTCAGGGCCTAGTATCTAAAATCTGAGCCGTGTATGACAAGGCTAGTCAGAGCCCAGTGTGATGGCAAACGTAGCATATGCAAGGTGTTATCTGCCGTGAAAATTCACGGAAAATAAATAGTCTATTTTTGCCATCTGCCGTGAATTTTCACGGAAGCTAGCATCGAATGACTAACTGCCATAAAAAATTATCAAAAATAAATATTATCATCTGCTGCTATTTAGTACAGTATTATCAGATTATGCAGGCAATAATACCAAATTAGCAACTGCTGTAGCCTGTACTGTAGGTTTATGTAACTGACCACATCACACTGGTAAGCAGCCATGAGTTTTCAGATAATGTCTCAAAGCGTGACCGTGATCTTATATTTCTAAAATGTAGGCTTATAAACTGTACGCAATGAGTCTGTCGATATTTTTGCCCCACATTGACCGATTTGCAAAATTCTTTCACTGCCAGACTTGCACTCGCGGCAGACAACTTGCAACAAAACAGCATTAAAATTGCCACCTGGTTTAAACTAACTAACAGACGAGAATATATATATACTATAGCCATAGGATCTGATCATTTTACAATTGATCATTACATGCCTGGACAAGTGTGGTGAATGGATGCTGTCGAATGACCGTTACGAGTTACGACGCCAGGCGTACGCTGATTAAGGGTATGACTAATTACCGCAACGAACCGCAATGGACCGTAAATGAACAAATGTAACATAAATGTTGTCTGCGCATCGTCAAAAAATTTGAAGTCGGAATTGAAAAAGTAAATCACGACACCGTTGACACGTCATTGAAAAATCTCAAAGTGAGTCTAAAACGTTCAACGCGATAGACGTCGAACTGTAGACTAGGCCCCTACTCAGTAGGCCTACGCATGCAGTATTCGCACAATATAGGCCCTATAGTCAATGTATAAAAAATTATAGGCCTACTGCAATAAATCGTGTTAACGCTGCAGGCCTTCTCGCAGACATTACACGGAAATCGTACGTGCTTAGGCATCTCTGCAATCGTTTTAGCTTTCAACTGATATCCGGGTGGTTATATAGCTACAGGATCTGATCGTTTTACAATCAGTCATTACATGCCTGGACAAGTGTGGTGAATGTATGCTGTCGAATGACCGTTACGAGTTACGACGCCAGGCCTACGCTGATTGATTGAAAGAGAGCTATTAGCAATCGTGGATTAGACCTAATGCAGCGCTCAATTTCTGACATAACGACTGACATAACAATTTTGAAATAGGCCTCAAGCAATTAGCAACCTGGATGTACATGGCCGCGACTAATTACCGCAACGGATCCGTTGCGGTCCGCTAACAGACAGACAAACAGACGCACCAGCATAGCTGTAACACATCAATAATTTATTGTGTGCTTAATCGCTTACTTCCATAGCTTTAATGTATATGTTTCAATACATAAATTTTCATGACATATAGCCAAAAAGTGAAATGACGCTTCCGTGAAAATCCACGGAAAATAAGTAGTTGATTATCGCTATCTGCCGTGAATTTTCACGGCAGATATAATCTTATAATATCGCTGTCAACGTCGACGCATAAGCATTTTATCATCGACATACCAAATCAAGACGAACAATCAAAACTGATATGCACTATGCACCACTATTTCGATATATAATATTTATAACAGTTAATAATCAGCAAGAATAAACATAAACGAAGAATTTTAACAATTGCAAAGAATATTCTTTGCAGGCTAAAAATCAAGCATGGCAAAAAAATAAGTAACGATCGTAATACGACTCAACTTTCTGTTATCTATGTATGCACAATACACAGTTTATCTATGGCGTGGGTTATGGTCGAGTAATATTGCTAATAATACTTTTTGTGATGATTAGATCCATAGTACGTCCATCTGATTTTACAGTAGCAAATTGTTAAAACTATCGGATGCGTGTTACTAGTCATTGGTTGGTGTAATTTGCGGGGCAGGATGGATGGATCTGCGGGGCGGGTTGCACTAAATACCGAGAACTACCGAAAACGTTTTCGGCAGTTTTCGGTATCACTGCATACCGAAAACAACCGAAATGCCATCCCTAACTAACTGAAAACAGTCAAAGTTGTGGGTAGTTTTCGGCAACTTTTTGATATTTATTGCTTATGCTGCTAGTGCCGACTCTCGGGTCCTGAATATAATTCCTAATGCTAACTCTAACCTCAGTTGTAGGCCACCACCAAATGACCACTATGACAGTCGGAATCGGATTATCAAACCTTCAGCTTTTTGAACATTCGGATTATCAATACATTGCTGTTGGTTTTCGGCGTTGCGATGCCGTTCTCAATAACCGTAACAACACTACAAAAGAGATAGATCTGTTTGTTGGCAACTGATGCTACTAGATCTAATGTGGCTGAACCGTGCCATTGGGGAGGCCTTGACCGGTAAGGTAACTGGTGAGCTAAAGATCAGCAGAAAGCATACGGCTGACTGTTAACGTTTAAATAGCATTTCCTGGGGACTTTAGATTTAGTTTTACAACATTTTTAATTTTTAAAACCCATCTGGGTTTTACTATGTTTTTGTTATACTGTTTACGTCTAGTGTTTGTAGTTGTTAAGTGCTGTCATTTAGGACTGTGTACGAGATCCTAAACAAATTTTGTTTATTGATTTATTGATTGACGATGACTGTATTTGTAGGTCTGTGATTACTGTTGACATCTTTCTGTTAGTTGATCGATGGGTGAGTCCTTGCAGGGCATACAAGAAAAGGCACTCAAGATAATGAGCATCGTTGAGGCAGCTGCGGGGGGCAAAGACTCTGACATGCCGCAGGCATCGTGGAATTTCTACGAAATGTTTCAGGCCCTTATTCAGGTAGGCTGCCATTGTTTGCAAATATAAAAAGTAATCAAAAATGTTAGTGTTTATGTTCATTTTGCTTATATGTTGCTTCTCGGTTGTGTGTTGTTGATCTTGGATGTCTGAAACTGAAAGTTATGTTCTGTACGTCGTGATGCAGGCCTGTACTCGATTTACCTGTTCCAAAGGGATGAAGGCTGAGTTGCCGTTGGTGTTGGTTATATAATGAAGCCATAATGCTATCATATGCTGTAGGTAATTAGGTATATGTCAAAGTCTGTCTCCAAAATGACCTATACTGTGTCAGGTGGGATGTTAAACCTTACTCACACAGTCACTAACAGTGCACATATCTGTTGTGTTGCAGGCACCAAGTTATCATCTGTTATTCGAGGCTATTCTCATTGTCGCTATCATTCGGCTTTTTTTCGTGAAGAGCTACAAGCCTGAGAGAACTGTATTGACTGAAAAGGTTCGTTTTTATTTACGCTGTTTTTTTGCTATCAATCGTTTTATTGCTGTACTGCAGTTTTACTTTGTGAACTTCTGTGGTCTACATTTTGAAACATGTTATTTTTGTAACTAGTGAGTTGCCGTATTACTCATTTTTGGCCAACTGTACACTGTTGTGTTCACCTAGACTTTGGTTGTTTGTCGCCTGTAGCACATGTATGTGTATCGTGGCTAAATGAAACATCTTACCAGAAAACCATCCGAGCAAGTAAATACGGTTGCCTGATGGCTACCACGTGGTACCGAGTTGGACCTCGTGTAACTTCTCTATTTCCCGCAAACAAATTATAGACATATTATATGAACCTAGCCCCATTGTGGTCGGCCACCTTGACATGGTGGTGGGGCTTGTGCACCGATGACTTGAAAGATTTTTACAATCTGGAGGGTAGGAGCCAACTAAGAGTCGACCAAAAACCATGGTTCCTACGGTCAGGGGAAGTCAACGAAAGTCAGGGAATTTTACATTCCAGAGTCAGGGAAAAATAAGACGGTCAACAAAAGTCAGAGAAAATCAAAGTACCCGGGTGCAAAAGTTAACAAAAATGCAGAAAAAATTTTGAACATTTCTATGCGTACTGTGTACAACAGATCACAGTTTTTTTCTGCTCGCTTCGCTCGCAGATTATTTGTATCTACAGTTTTAAATTGGTTCCACCACCTTTGTTTTTAGTGCAATTTCAAGTGATTGAAAAGCCAACATTGGTATTTTGCGTGAACAAATTAGTGAGGGAAATCGATTCATTTTGTCCTTGAAAGTCAGGGAAAGGTCAGGGAAAATTAATTCTGCAGAGTATTAGGAACCATGAAAAATGAGCGGATGCATTACCGGTGCTCATGCACGGGTTAATTTTTGGCTTTTACGTCGATTTCGGATCTACAGCCATCTACGACTTCACAGTCATTATCTACGGCTTCACAGCCATTCACTATTTCACTGCCGTTACCTGTAGCCTTATGGTTACATTCAGGGAAGTGCATTGGGTCGAACTGATATGGCCTCAACTATGAGTAGGTGTAGCAGGCTGCCCACCCCAGAGGTGAAGTAAGGTATGGTATATGAACCTAGATTTGTGAAAAATATTACGTAATTGGGTGTGTATGCATCATTAAGACTACTGTACCGTATGACTGACAGTTTGACAGTCCTGATGTTGCTGTCAGCAGTTTGTTAACTTTTTAATGTGCGATTGTTCGTAATGTCATGGCTGACATTGTTGTTTCATTGAAATATTACCATACAGTTGCCTCTACCGTGGGTGCCACATGGAAAACCCAGCTGATAGTCAGTTCTTAACTTTTTGCTCTAAGTAACATTGAGTATGTTCACTAAGTAACACTAAGTAGCTATTGAGTCACTAGAGAACTAGAAATTTGGGGCTGGTGATTCATCAAACTGTCGATTACAAGTGCAGTAAAATGCCCCGTTCTCCAAAACCTCTTGACAGATCTCGCTGAAATTTGGCCTCATTTCCTTCCAGCTGAAGGTCATCCGCTCCGCCCAATTTTGGTCTTGGTTTGCTGTCCGGTTTCAGATGAGAAATGGAAAATTTTAAAAAAAATACAAAAGTAGTAAAGCAAAGTGAAAACATGAGGATTTTTGATACTATGCATGGATGCCCTAATCAGCATATGTGTACTGTTATGGCTAGCTATAGCTTGTTGGACGTTCCGTTATGAAGCATGCTACTATATAGTATTAATTGTTTTTTGGTTTTGTAGGAAAAAGAGGAATTAATTGAAGAGTGGCAGCCTGAACCTCTTGTTTCAGACGTGGATGAGAATCATCCAGTTCTACAGAATATGGAGAAGCGATTGGTCGACGGGTTGGTTGACATTGCAGTTTTGTTTCGCTTTGCACCTTGGGTCAACTCAGCCTGGCCATCCTGTCATGGGTCAACTGCAGTGAAAACTCCCACAAAAGCTGGGATGTAAACAGTGACACTACACGATGCACTGCCTTCATATCTGTGGTCCCCTCGCAGTGTAAGTTTGTGTCTGACTGAGGACTAAGGGAAGTAACGGAGATCAGCGCCACCCTATGTTAGATTTAGGTATGTTTTTGTGTTAGGAACCTATGCATGGGGTGTGTTACCAACGTTGGCAACGGGTTTGGTCCAGGGACTAGTACATCGCGTAGCACGAGTACGCACTGGCCATCTTTCGCTGGCAGCAGCTTACCTGCACATATCGGGCGCCGGGACTCGGCCATCTGCCCACACTGTCAAGGCGCCGAAGAAACAGTCGAGCATCTGGTGTTCCAATGTCCGGCCCACGATCAAGCCAGGAGGGACACGTGGTCAGGAGACATCTTTACAACAGATCTGCGACGCCTCTGGAGCTACCTGAAACGGATTGGGTTGGTGACCCCCCCCTCTGACCGGGAATGAGAGAGATATAGGGGTGTGTTCACCTGGGTTAACTGATAGTAACAGTCACGTACACTCTATGCTGCTGTTAACCCCTGTTAGCTCTGAACCGATGCTAACCTTTTACGCTCATTCCTACTGTCTGATCCTGTATGGCAGGTGACACTACATAGTTTCCTGATGGGTTTGCTGTGAAAATATATACCATTTAAACTTTGAATATAAGTTAAATTGGTTTATTGCATAGTTGATGTATCTGTTTCACTGCATGTGTAGGAAGATAGGAAAATACATTACAGTCTGCGGAAAAACCTGTATCAATGTTGCATCGCTGAATTTTCTCGGAATGTCCGGACGAAACGACATCGAAGTAAGATGCTTAGCAGTTGATATATTTTTATCATATTCTTATCACGTTATCAGCAACATGGATATCTGCTGTCACATAAACGATAATACTCCGGTAATGTCTTTCTGTGCTTTCCTAGAAAATTAGAAATTGTGGGAGTTTTCTTTTTACCATTTATCGTCATCATCGTATAAATTTTACACATGATTTACAACTTTGACTGGTGCTGTTATTACACCATGACTTATGGTGAGCTTTTAATTGTAATGGAGAACCAGGTTATGCCGTAACCCATTTAAGTGTCTGTTAAAAAGTACATTTTACTAACCAACACCACTTCATCTGGTAACTTATTTCGTAGGTTAATTAGTCTGCTTACAAAGAGCTGTTTTCTAAGTTCATGCTTAAGTAGCTTGGAGACCGATTTTATATTTGTTTCCTTCAGTGTCTTGTGACACTTCTGACAACTTTATTTTGAAATTAACTGTATTTCACATATATCTTAGGATCATGCTTGTATATCGTTATTGTTATTTTACTATTAAGACAAGTGTTACGATAACTTTGATTTGTTATTTTAAAAAAACTTTTTCTTTTTGCTTTGCTTAATATCCTCCTCCCTATTATGTCCCGTAAGTTATGTTAGCAAGTGATGTGACATTACAGTCACATCTGGGATATCCTTGTTTCCTGTAATCTTCTGTTTTGTGCAGTACATGTTGCATCTTTTTGTAAATCTGCTGGATATCGAAAATATAATCTCACAATTTATATTAATTTACAGCTAACTGCTTGACATTAGATACATTGATTTTATATTTAGGAAGCTGCTGTTAAGTCACTGCGCAAGTACGGCGTCGGATCGTGTGGTCCGAGGGGCTTCTATGGAACCGTAGGTTAGTATGATTTTAGGTAAAGATCTATTTACTGATATTTTTGTTTATTTCTTGCAGCTTTATCATTATGATGAAGGCTTTTGTGAGCACAGATATTACATGCTTTGCTGATTGCTGGGTGATTTTTTTAATAATTGCTGTACTTGGTGTTGATTTTTGCTTTTTACAGCTTCAACTGCATACAGCATTTTAGTTTATATTCTGTTTTGTGTAAAAGTTTACCTTTGCAGCCATTGAATTAGGTTACGTGTGAATAGCACTATAGCAGTGCATTGGAGGTTTTTATGCAGTGTTTCAATTTGCCTTGTTCTTACTTACTTATTTAGTTACTATAAAGTCCAGTACACTTCAGTTATCTTACATTTTGCAGTTAATCATGGAAACAGGCAGACTTTAGTCGCGTGGGTGATAATTGGCTTGGTAGTGTAACGGTTATAACATTTGACTTACAATCAAGAGGTCATAGGTTCAACTTTCGGTTAGTTGTTTCATGGCTGGATCAGTGACTGTCTGCAGACAGGCATACCATCTTGATATATAACCAACACCATGGTCAACTCAGCCTTTCATCCCTTTGGGGTAGGTAAATCAAGTACCGGCCTCTTTGGCAGCCCAGAGTTGAGGCAGGGCACGTTCACCTGTGTTAGGTGTTAGGTAGCACTGTGATCTCATATGGCAGGTGATGCTACATAGCTCTGCGATGGGCTTCCCATAAAGCACTATACCCAACTTTTTATGCGCGAAAGCAACTACTGCTTTCAGTGCGTCTTCGTCATCGCAATTCTGTCTCTCTATCCGTCTGTCACACGGGTGGATCAGCAAAGCGGTGCAAGCTAGAGTCACCAAATCTTCTGTAAGACTTGGTTTCAGGAACCGTTAAGCTTTTCCATAAATTCGAAGGGGTCAGCCTAAACGAGGGGGTGGGCAAAATTTGCGATTTTTGGCCAGTAAGTCACTGTATCTCAGTAATGGTGCGAGATAGGGCCTAGGTTACTATTGATCACTAATAGGAAGTTGTACACTGGCTTTCGATTGGCGCCGAATTCAATGACCTTGAATGACCTTCAGCGCCAAAATAGGGGGTTTTATGGATTTTTTGGCAATTTTGGGCTGTGACACAAGTCTATATCATTCACATGGTGGCACCACGGAAGTATCGTTATGCGATTCAGATAGAGAATTTGGTATTTGTATATTAACTTATCATGCACACCTCAATTTTAGCTGAACTACTGAACCGGAACTGCTATGTTCTTTCGTGCATCTCGTGAGCATTAGCTCAAATTTCTTGTTAATCTTCGAAGTATGCGGTGTGCTGATGATATTGAATTGATTTCAGATGTTCACTTGAAGCTAGAAGAGCGGTTGCAAGAGTTTATGAACTGTGAAGAAGCTATAATTTACTCGTACGGCTTCGCAACGATCGCCAGTGCTATTCCCGCTTACTCGAAACGTGGCGACATCATATTTGCGTTCGTATTGAACTTTCTATTTCCTATAACAGAAGTTCTGTAAGGATTGTACTTATGGTCCTTAACATCGTATCATATCATATCATATTGAACATTTTCTAGTGTCCCAATTACATATTAAAAGACCATGGGTGCATTACAGAGTTGAAAGTTAAATAAAATACGCAGCGAGATCCGATTAAGAACATTATTGTACAATGCTAAAAACATTACAGAATAAAAATGTCTTCAGTTGTCGTTTGAAGGCTGCTGGAGATGATGTGCTTTAGATCGACTCTGGCAGAACAGGGATGGATCTTTAAGGACTGTTGTTGACATCGAAGACAGCTTGAGGACAAACAGTTGTGGCCTTTGCTTTGAAGACCACTGATCTTGGCCTTGGCCTTGACGCCTTGGCCTCTAGTCACTTGTAACGAATGTTCTATATCCCTGGTTGAGAAACATTGATTTAGATGCATGAGCTATTTAAGTAGTGGACAGCAAATTGTAGTAACAGTGTAGAAGACTTGGTGGCTAATTGGATTCCATATGTCATACAGTACTAGCTGAGTTTTATTGCTTGACATAGTTGTACTTGCCACATATTAATAGATGTGTTAATTATGATGCTGTAATACATTCAGTGCCATTGATGTCTTTTTGATTGAGTGTGTAAATTTGTTTTAAAACGTGGTGCTTTGGCTTAGTTGGTAACGTTGTTGGTCGCATCAACCAAGTGAGTTAATTAACGCCGGGCCCGGTTAGTACTTGGATGGGTGATCGTCAGCCGGCAGGTAAACCATCGCAGTAGTATGTAAGCAGCTGCCTAGGTCAACTCAGCCGAGACATCCCTCTGTGGGTAGGTGCAGAGTACTAGCAAAAAGCCAGGATGTAATTGGGCACACCACGCGATGTACTAACCCTGTATCTACAATCACCCTGCAGTTTAAACTGGAGTCTGGCTGAGGGCTAAGGAAACGGAGATAAGCCCCACTCTGTGGGTCTTGTGGCTTTACGTTTTTTTGTGTAAATTTGCCAGGGATGAGGGAGTTCACTTTGCCATACAGAAGGGCATCCAGGCGAGCCGAAGTAAGATTGTTTACTTCAAGCATAACGACACCGAAGACTTGGAACGATTGCTCAAGATCCAGCAGATCGAAGATAAGAAGGTACAATACTTTTCACACACGAAAGCAGCTACTGCTTTAGCACGTCGTAGCCATCACAATTCTTTCCGTCTGTCGGTCTGTCACATGAGTGGATCAGTCAAAAACGGTGCAAGCTAGAATCACCAAATTATCACCATTGGCTGCCTGGAAGACTCTTGTTTCAGGATCCATAGAGCTTTCCATAAATTCGAAAGGGGTCACCCCAAGCAGGGGTGCTAAATGAGAGGGGATGGGAAAAATTTGTGATTTTTAGCCAATAAGTCGCCATATCTCAGAAACCGTGCGAGATAGGGTGTAGGTTATTATTAATCTCTAATAGGAAATCGTACACTGGCTCTCGATTGGCCCTGAATTCAATGACCTCAGATGATTTTGAACGCCAAAGTAGGGGTTTTTATGGATTTTTCTGGCGATTTCGGGCTGCAAGACACATTTCAAGAGCAAATTGCACCGAAATCAATAGAGATGAACGTGCATATGGACAACCTGCGTATATCAAATTTTCAGCATTGAACGTAGATTTTTACGGTCCAAGTCTTGGTTTTCTAAGTTCAAGGAAACCTGCGCACGAGGGCATCAAATAGCGGTACCTCGCAAAAGTCGCTATTTTGCCGCTGTTGGCCAGTCTTTCGTGAAAATGGTTGCAGATCACCATTGGCGTGCTGCCTATCACAATGAAATGGGTGGAGATAGACTGACAGTTTGACATCTCGTGAGCAATAGCTCAAATTTTGTCTCATGTTACTTTCTATTAGCTGGCTTGATAGTGTAACTGTTGGAACATTGGACTTTAGATTATGAGGTCTTGGGTTCAAAAAGCTTGTTCTACTTAAAAATTTCTGGCTACAGTAGTGAAAGTGCCTGTATTATGTTACTTACTTAAATCTATGTGTGCTTAGAATCCGAAGAAGGCGAAAGTGACCCGTAGATTCCTGGTGATCGAAGGCCTCTACATGAACTATGGAGACATATGTCCTCTGCCACGTCTGGTATGCAGATGTCATGCGTTTGCCTTCTTCAGCAGTACTGTCTTGATTTCATACAAGTATGCAGGATTTGCATT